>ENA-OQBV01001066-OQBV01001066.1-human-gut-metagenome-genome-assembly--contig:-NODE-1066-length-14435-cov-4.018381_pt1 | contig 14435 bp, 13 predicted proteins | sample MGYA00242750_ERZ504559 | MGnify/ENA primary metagenome ERZ504559 (study PRJEB26092, sample SAMD00036230) | human gut metagenome | host: Homo sapiens | study: EMG produced TPA metagenomics assembly of...
TACTTTAGATTTGGAACAATAGTAGAAGACTTAGGAATATTGTGCCGAAAAAACGGAGGCGCGTTATGAGATTATATCACGGAAGTAATATTGTAATTGATAGTATAAATTTGGCAATGTGCAGACCATATAAGGATTTTGGAAAAGGGTTCTATTTGACAGACATAAAAGAGCAGGCAGAAAATATGGCTGTAAGGGTGTCAAAGATTTATGGTGGTTCTCCCGTTGTCAATACTTTTGAAATACAAGATGATTTCAGAAAAATAGAGGATATCAAGGTTAAGGATTTCGGTTTAGAAACAACGGAAGAATGGGCAAAATTTGTCATGAATAATAGAAATCGAACATTTACAAATGTGAAAGATATTTTGTGTAATAAGGACAATAAATATGACATTGTTATAGGACCTGTTGCGGATGATAATATGGCATTATTATTTCGTCAGTATGAAAATGAAATTATTGATTTTGAAACTTTATTGAGAGGAATGATATATAAGCAGACATCGTCGCAGTATTCTTTTCATACAGAAAAAAGTATAAAACTTTTGCGAAAGGTAGGAAACTAATATGGGTAAGCAAGAACAGTTGATTGAATATATAGTTCAGGATATTGTTGATATGTTCTCTTCAGATCAGGACATAGAATATGATGAGGCTATGAATAAGTTTTATAACTCAAAAGTCTTTGAAAAACTTCAGGATAAAGAAACTGGTTTATATATGGAAAGTTCAGAATATGTGTATGACCTTTTTAAAGATGAGATAAATTTTGGACGTATTGTTCAAGCAGAAATCTAAGGTTTTATAGATGTGACTTTATATTATCGTAATGAGAGATATAATATACAGGAGATAAAAAAGCGAAAGAACGAAACCAAGGAAAGAGAGAAAAGATTAGCTGTCACTTTGAGATTATATCAGAGTGACAGCTATTAAGATGCTAAAAATAATTTTTTACTATATCATCCAGTGATTCTGCAATTCTTGAAAAATCTTGATTTAAATTTAGTGTACGTACAGAAATCTGGTTTCCGCTCATTTGGTAGGTATTATTGGGAATAATATCTTCATCGGTCTGTGCATAAAGAAGCATTCCGGAGACAGTATGTTCACAGTTTTTCAATTCGAACTCCTTGTTTTTCACATATGTAAAAATTTGATAGAGATTATTGGAATGCAAGGTATTTGTTCCGTATTGTCGCTGAGTCATGTGTGAATAATATTTTGCATCGATAATAAGTATATTGTTCTCTTGAGACAGCATGATATCGGTTTGCATTTTAGGAAGCAATTGGTTTTCGGAATCATCAAGTTGCCATGTAATCTGTGATGCATTGGCAGATAGTTTTGGATGTTCTTTTCGATAATATTCAAGCAAAAATTTTTTCATATAAACGGCACATACGTTGTTCGTCAAAAAAATCCATTATTTTCGTGGTGCCGTCAGTTTGTGTTTGCAGAAGTCCGTTATAAACCAGATAACAGATTCCGATTAGCATTTGATAACTTTGGTTGGAACGATTATAATGCTGGTTCCAGTTTACAAAACGTAAATCAATTTCACTAACATCAGAAAAAAATAACAACAGATTCCGTAGACTCTTTTTGCGTGTATTTGTAATATTGGCTTTAAGTAGTAATAACATTGTAGATTTGATAATCTGGTTAAATTGTGTATTAGTTGAAAATTCATCGTATGTACAAATTATTTGTTTTTTCAGCAGAGCTTGAGTTTTAATGGATTCGGAAATATTAAGTTTTCCTTGGAGTGTAGAAAGCGATTCTGATTTTGGGACATAATCTCTTCCTAAGCCACGTTTTAATTGTATGCTAATGCCTTTATCAAGAATGGCTGCACATAATTCAGCGGTGTTATGCAATTTTTCTGTAGCAAGATTTTTGTAATTCTGTGCTTGTAATGATTGGAAAGCGTAGGATAGCATATAGTAAATATTTTGTACAGGAATCATTTAACAGCACTCCTTAACCGATCTGACCAATCTATGATTTTGGCTGGTTCATCAAACCAATATTCTTTTAAAAGCGGAATCAATTCGTATTCTACAATGGATGCCAGTGTTTGGGTGTTGATTGTTTCCGGAGTTAAACCACAAAAATAGCTATGACCAATACAGAATCCTTCACCTAGAGAAATGTCTTCTGCTATTTTTGAATTGAGTTGTTTAACACAAGAAATTAACTTGTTAAAAGCATCACTCTTTAAAGAATCCTGATAAGCTTGAAAACCAAGTGTGTTAAATCCTGGTTTCATAGTAAAAAATGAAAAACGTCGTCTTAAAGCATAGTCTAACATGGCAAGACTACGATCAGCAGTATTCATCATACCAATGATATACACATTTGCAGGTACAGAAAAATTTTCATCAGAATACAATAACTGTAGTTCGATACCACGCTTGTCTTTTTCGATTAGCATAAATAATTCGCCGAATATTTTACTTAAATTACCACGATTGATTTCATCAATAATAAAAAAATAATCATTTTCATCATCTTCTTCAGCTAGTTTGCAGAATTTGTAAAAAGAGCCTTTTTTTATTGTAAATCCATTTTCGGTTGGTCGGTATCCTTCGATAAAATCTTCATATGAGTAGCTCTGGTGAAACTGAATCATTTGAACGCGGTCTGGATTTTTTGCACCGATAATGGAATAGGCAAGTCGCTTGGCAGTAAATGTTTTTCCAACTCCAGGTGCACCCTGTAAAATAATGTTTTTCTTCATTTTTAAGACATTTACCAGTGTTTTATAATCTTGTTCATTCATATACACATCTGTGAGGAAATCCGTAGAAGAATAAATAGGATAGTCGATTTCTGGTTGTGTATCTACATCATCCAATTCATCTAGAGCAAAGATGGCAGTAAGTTTTTCAATATAATCTGTGTATGGAGTGATATCAGTTAGGCGTTTGGCAACAGCATTACCAGGATGTTCCCATTCGCCAACTTGTAGCCACTTTACAGCGCGGATGCTTTTATATTCTTGACGAAGATCATCAAAGACATAATCTCCAGTGACAATACCTTTACCAACAAGGGTATTACTACGTTTCGCATAAATCACGTCATTAACTGATATGCTATTTGCAAAATTCCATGCCATCAAAGCCTGATTTTTTCGGGAAGTACTGCTGTCATACACATTTATCAGTTCTTGACGAAGAGCTTCTTTAGAAGCGTATTGGGAATAATCGCCGATGTCATCCATACCAAGAACCATGATTTCTTTTTGCTGACATTCAATCCAGCTATTATCGTCAAAAATTGTATACATCCAGTAGTGAATTTTATGCTTTTTATCGGAAAGAGTATTTGTGTCAGAATCATCAGAGTCATTGGTATATCCCACATTCTTTCCATAAATATGGGCAAAAACAACTCCGGGAACATTGCATTTTCTTACATATAATGAAATTTGTCCCATGCGAATGAAAGGAATATCGCTTGGTTTTTGATTTAGAAAATGTAATACTCTCAGCTGAATATCTTGTCCGTAAAATGGTGCAAACAATGTGGGAAAGAGTATTTGATAATATTTCATTCGCCATACCATATTGATTCCTGAGATATGTCCCAGTTGCTTGTAAAGCTGTTCATAATCTTCTTCAGAATTTAAAGGGCCAAAAGAAGAGATTATTTCCGCACCTTCTATCAGGTCATTACGGATTTCTTCTGCTTTTTGTATTGCTTCTTCTTCAGTAAGATGTATAGGTCTTAATGGTGATCCGCAAGTCCAACTCTGATTTTTTTTATGATAAAAGAGTCCAAATTTATATGCAGATCCACCAGAAATACCTCCGAATACTTCACGAATATCTTTGTCCATTTCAAGCATATAGCAGAGGTTGGTTTTATTTCCTTCGTCGTTATAGAATAAAGAAGTTAACAAATTCCTTCCGGAAAGAGATTTTAAGCGTTCTATTCCAAAGAGATTTATAAAATTTTCTCGTAGTTCATCAGCCTTGTGAGCAAATGCAATCCATTCGGGAGTTTGAGATTCGGTATAAAAACCATTCGGGAGAATATTTCCCCGATTCATTTTCTGTTATCTGAATGTTAGACATAATATACCTCCAAAATTATAAGTTAAAATTAGTATATCATTTAATTGTAGTACTGTCATAGATTATTGGAAAATAGGGTTATATTTGGATTTAAAAGAGAAGAGCTGAATCTATAGGACTATTTATTCAGAAGAATTCATAAACATGGACAAAGAGTGCAGGAAGGGAGGTAGTTTGTTTATCGTGGCAAGAAAAAAAATAAACTATCGGTTTCATAATCCGAATACGGTAGAAACTACCGCCGATTACATATTGAAGGTTTTTATGGAAGTGAATGAAAAAAGGTGGAGCGGGCGATGCAGGAGGCGGCCGAGAATATTTTGGAAGAAAATTACTATGGCGAAAAACGAGAGATTTTGGACTAGAAGTCCACTTGTGCTGTTGGAAAAAACAAGGTAAAATTAGGTACAGATACTGATATGAAAGTCATGGTTACATTTTTAAATAGGATGGTGATTTATTGTGAGAAAAGAATTTGATATTTCACGGTTCGATAAATATAGAGAAGATAACAGAAGAGAAGTGAAGAAAGCGAATGGAGGATTACCGGTTTCATTATGGGACACATATTCTTCTTTTGCAAACTGTTATGGCGGTGTCATTATTTTAGGGATTAAAGAATCAGGAAAGAGACGGATAAAATTACTTTTGCAAATCCAGGCTATGTCCGAACCGGTAAAAAACAGATGCGTTTGGGCGGAGAATCTGATCCACGAAATAAATCTCTCATGAAAATGTTTAACTTGATTAATATAGGTGAACGTGCCGGAAGTGGAGTACCGAATATTTTCAATGTATGGAATGAAGAAGGATTTGTAGAGCCAGAGATTGAAGAAAGATTTGATCCGGACAGAACGATTTTGACGCTTTCTTTTATAAAAAAGTGACGAAAAAAGACAAGAACAATATGAAAAAATTCTTACCTTTATGCAGCCTGATGTATGGTACAAAGCAAGTGATTTAATGAATGTGTTAGGAGTGAGAGAAACAAGAACGAAAGAATTGCTGCGAGCATTGATTACTGATGAAAAGCTTGTAGATGATGGGGCAACAAAAGGAAAGCGATATAAGAAAGCCGATGAACTATAATCGGAAAGATACAAAGTGGGTGAAAGTTTTGAATATAGAGGCATAAGGGAAAATTATCAATCGGAGCCGGAAGGCTGAAATATCAAGACATACCAAAAGAATCCTTTGCATACACTGTAACAACAGTAATTGCAGGGGAAGTATATGAAAGATTATATCGAGGAGCGAGCAGTAGAAATCGCATATTATATTATTGAGAACCAGGCGACAGTGCGGCAGACCGCAAAAAAATTTGGAGTAAGTAAGAGTACCATACATAAAGATGTAACGGAACGGCTTTTGCAGATTAATCCAGGGCTTGCCAATCAGGCACGAAAGATCTTAGATCAAAATAAGTCAGAAAGACATATCAGGGGAGGTATGGCAACAAGAGAAAAGTATTTGCATCAGCATTAGAAGAATACGAATAGTAAGAGAAAATGCGGTTTAGAACACAGGGGGAACAAAAGATGAGGCGTTTTGTATATTTATTTGAATTGGATTCAGTGCGAAATTCGAAGAAAGAGATCCAAAGAGGTCAGCAGGCACTTTTTGAGGAGATTGTCAAAAAGGGGAATACGGTTGTGCTTTCGTTTAACCAATTGACGGACTCAGAAGCTTTTTTGTGTGCGATTAGAGATGAAAAAGCATACGAACAGATGGTGCAGTTGTTTGCGCTTGGGGCAATTAAAATTTCAAGATATGGAGATGTCAGAACTCCGTCGCAATATATACAGAACGCAATTGACAAATGCAACGATTCGAGCAAGGAAGAGTTTTTGTTTTCGGGTCTGCCTGTGCGCTGTGCAGAGAAAGATTTACTTGAGAAGATGAAGCATGCGCTTCAGTATAGTGATACAACTGTTTTGGAAGAGTTAATGGAGAATGAAAAAGAGGAAGAGAAGAAGAAAGATCTTGAGTATGTAATTCGATTTGTGCGAATGATTCTGATGATGAGTCTGGAGAAAATTTCAGGGCAGCCGGCAAATACCGGAGAAAAGAGAAATTTTATGCAGTTTTATGAAGAAATTGTGGAGATACTTCGAAAGCCTAAGTCTTTGTTTTCAGGGGAGTCTGGCAGGGAATTGGAAGAAGGATTGCCGAAGCGATAGAGATTCTGGAGCGAACAAAAAAAGAATTGTACCGTGAAGATAGAACAAAAAAATTGAATGAACAATAGGACGAATTGGATAAAAAAACTTGTATCAGAGGAAAAAACAGCACTTGAGTCACAGCAGCTGCTTGCAAAGGCAGTGGTCGATCTTTGCTATAACTATACAGTAGAAGAAAGTATTTATCAGGTGTCGAAGCATTACGAGAAGGAAGGAGACACCTTTTGAGAGGGATTTGACCCAAAGACTCATGTTATATTGGAAGGAATGTAAAGAGAGAGGACAACAGTCTGAGGAGATAGAGCTTCCTCCATGGGACACAGCCGTTCGTGTAGTAGAGGAGGAGCGAAAGCGTGACAGGGGTTTACAGACCAAAGAGTGCATAGGAAAACGCTATGAAGAAGATTGCGAGAAGGAGAAGAGGAGATGGAACCTGCGGATTGCATATCAAATGTTTGCAAGACTGCGTACAGCGCTTTTGTACATTGTGATTTTCTGTGGAGTAGATTACTTTATGGGATTTGTGGAAGACCAGGTGATGGGATTGTTTTTTGATGTGACAGGAAATGAGTGGATGCGTATGCTGTGGTCGATGGTTTGCTCTACCATTATGTTCGGAATAGTAGGCTCTGTTGTTGCAAATGTGTTTCAACTGCCGGATATTTTAGAAAGTGTACGAAGTATTGGTGTGGGGATGAAAGATTTGTATCGAATCGGAATGGCAAAGAGCGGCATTTCCTATCAGAATCCAGATAAGGAGAGAAACAATGAAAGAAAAATATAGTGATGGAATAGAATGGAACACATATGAAAAATTGCGGAAGGAACGTCCGGAGTTGTTTGCAGAGTCAACGCAGATTCCGATTGTGACGGATAAAGAGACGGTAGATACATTTGTGAGAGAGACCGGGCAAAAAGTAGGTGTGATGTATAGCAGTGAATACCATTATCTGCTTGTGGATCTGATTCGGAATCCAGATGGAAAGTTATATACATATGAAAGAATACTGCCGGTTGTGCCAAGTGGAGCAGCAGTGGCGGTGACGATTCAAAACGGATTGTTTGTGCTCCTGCGGCAATATCGGCACGCGATTCGAACGAGTCAGTATAGTTTTCCACGTGGATTTGGAGAAAAGGAACTCTCACCGTACGAAAATGTCAAAAAGGAAGTGCACGAAGAAATCGGTGCGACGGTTATCAAATGTGAATATTTGGGAGAGGTTGTCGCAGACAGTGGACTTTTAGCGAATAAAGTGGCGGTATTTGCGTGTCAGGTGGAAGGTGTTCAGAGGCGGTATGCCTACGAAGGAATTGAGGATGTGGTGTTTCTTTCAGCAGAAGAATTACGGAAATGGATTGCGGAGGGAAAGATTACGGATGGTTTTACACTGTCGGCATATAGCTTGTATTGTGCAAAGAATCCAAATGTGTGAACTGTGACTATGTAAAAATTTACTTTTGGAAAATATTGACAAAAAAACTTGCAATCTTGTAGAGAATATCATATGATAATAACGATTATATGGATTGTTACTATTAGATTAGGCGAGACCAGGGAAAGAGTTTTAGATAGCTCCTGTAAAGTGGGGGACTATTTAGAATGTCCTTGGTCTTTTCTTTTTTAACAGGACAGATTCAGGAAAGGATGAAAGAGGAATGAAAAAGATTGCAAAACAAATGTTGACAGGATTACTGGCGATTGCAATGGTTTTAACAATGGGAACGCCGGCAATTCCAAAGGTTTATGCACAGGACAACACTCAGGTGGAATACGAGATTTATCCGAATCCACATGACATGTCCTACCAAGAGGGAGAATATGTTATTCGCCCGGAAGTGAATGTAGTTTTTGAAGAGAAAATTGATGAAGCTACACAGAACAGAATGAATGAAGTTCTGGAAGCGAAAGACAAGAATATCACTGTGACAGCAGAAAAAGCAGAAGGTAAGACAAACATTTTAGTTGGTACCTACAATTCAAAAGGTTATGTAGACAACTATGTGAAGGAGAACTACAACGTAGATGCAAGCTTGTTTGAGCATTATGGTTCTTATTTTCTGGCATCCAACAATGATGAGATCGTCATTTTAGGTGTGGATACAGATGCAGCATTCTACGGAATTACATCATTAAAACATATCTTTAATCAGATGGACGGGTCTACAATCCGCAATTTCGAGATGAGAGATTATGCAGATGTAAATATTCGTGGATTTATCGAAGGCTATTATGGAATTCCATGGTCTAATGAAGACCGCATGTCTTTGATGAGATTTGGTGGAGACTTCAAGATGACTTCTTATATCTTTGCGCCGAAGGATGACCCATATCATTCTGCAAAATGGCGTGAGCCATACCCGGCAGATAAATTGGAAGAAATCAAAGAGATGACAGAAGTCGGAAATGCATCAAAATGTCGTTTTGTATGGACAATCCATCCATTTATGAACGGTGGTATCACAGAGGCAACATATGACGCAGATATCCAAAAGATTAAAGATAAATTTAATCAGTTGTACAATGTCGGAGTGCGTCAATTTGGTGTACTGGGAGATGATGCAGGAAATCTTCCTAGAAAAGTTGTAATTAGAGTTATGAATGACTTGCAGAAATGGGCAGATGAAAAAGGCGATGTATATGATCTCGTATTTTGTCCGCAAGGCTACAACCATTCATGGCAGGGAAATTATTCTGAATTAAATGAATTAGATGAAGGTTTCCCGGAAGATGTTCGTATTTTTTGGACAGGTGAAGCAGTGTGTCAGCCAATCGAGCAGAAGACACTGGATCACTTTAGAAGGCATAATTTACCGGAGGGCAAGACAGAACGTCGTGCACCGTTATTCTGGTTAAACTGGCCTGTAAATGATATCAATCATGGACGTATGCTGATGGGAAAAGGTGTGCAGCTTCACACAGATATCAATGTAAATGATATTTACGGAGCAGTGACAAACCCAATGCAGGAGTCAGAGGCTTCTAAGGTTGCGATTTTTGCAGTTGCAGATTATGCATGGAATGTAAAAGGATTCGAGGTAGATAAGAGCTGGGAGGATTCTTTCAAATACATTGAAGCAGATGCGACAGAAGAATTACACACACTGGCAAAACATATGTCGAATCCACAGCCAAACGGACACGGTCTGGTGTTGCCGGAATCAGAAGAATTACAGCCGTTGTTGAACGAATTTAAGACAAAACTGGACAACAATGAATCTGTAAAAGAAGTTGGAGCAAGATTGATGCAGGAAATGGATGTCATCATCGACGCTTGTGATGGTTTTCATGCAAAAAGCAAAAATGAAGCGCTCAAAGCGGAGTTACTGCCATTTACAAATTCACTGAAAGAATTATGTAAATCAATCCGCTCATTTGTAGAAGCGCAGATTGCAATTGAAAATGATGATATGTATGCAGCGTTTAACAGCTACACAGCAGGAAGCTCAAGCTTTAAGACATCAAAGACATTTACAAAGCCAATGATCAATGGAAACCCACAGGTAGTATCACCAGGTTCTACACACTTGATTCCATTAGCAGAAAAATTAGAAAAGAAACTATCCGGCCCAATCAATGATTATGTATCCGGTGAGGGAGAAAATCCGCTGGTGATCACAGCAGAGTCAAGCTTTGATACATGGTATTCCGGAAATATTAACAATATTATCGATGGCGATGAAAATACACATGCATGGCACAATGGCGAAGAAGCGGCAGGACAGTACTACCAGGTAAATTTCAGTAAACCAAGTACAGTTTACGGTGTCCATATTTTAAATGGTGCAAATCAAAGCGGAAAAGCTCAGGATACATTTGGAAAGGCAAAAGTAAAATACAAAGTATCCGGAGAAGACACATGGAAAGACTTAACAGATAAAGAATACGGTCCATATGCAGAGCGTGTAGATGTATCCGGTATCGAGATTGAGAATGTTGTGGCAGTACGTTATGAATGTACACAAAAAGGCTCAGGCAATAAATGGCCATCTATGAGAGAATTCAAAGTATCCACAACACCGGAGACAGGAGTTGAGTTTACGAAAGAAGTCATCCGTACACAGGACGGATGGGCTCCGTATCAAGGAGAAGAAAGTAACTTGATTGACGAAAATACACAGACATCAATCTGGTATAATGTAAGACAGAATGGAAATCCGGCAAATACTACAATCAAAGGTGACTATGTCGGAGTGAAATTATCACAGCCAATCACGTTAGGTAAAATTGATATTTTACAGGGTAAGAATGACAATGATGGTGATTACTTCAAGAATGTAAAATTGCAGTATTCAGTAAATGGAACAGACTGGAAGGATATTCCGGGTGTAGAGCCGTTTAAAAATACAAGACATATTCAGGTAGATCTTTCGGACAAAAACATCGAGGCACAGTATGTTCGTCTGGAAAATCAGGAAAATCAGGAGAGCTGGATTGCTTTCAGAGAATTTGATGTAGATGCAAAAGTATTTTACAATGCGAAAGCATATACAAACGTAGATGCATATAAAGATTTTGGGGCAAACGTATTTGCAGATTCAGCAGAGCTGGCTCCACAAAATGACATTGCGTTGGAGAAAGATCAATATATTGGTCTGAAATTAGATCGTGTACATGAGATTACAACGATTGAGAAGCAGTTAAAAGATGCAGACGGTATTACATTAGAAGTATCGAAAAACGGATACGAATGGACTGAGTATGCAGCTGGAAAGAATGTAGATGCACGTTATGTACGTCTCATCAACAAGACAGATGCGAAGAAAACATTCGATATTCAGAAGCTGTCATTGAAGACATTTGAGATTTATGAAAAATCACTTGTAGCTGATCAGACAACGTTTGCAATCGGTGAGGCGGCAAGCAATCCGGCGACAAACCTGTTTGACGGAGACCGCACGACACAGGTTATCTATCAGGGAAGCCAGAATCAGGGCGCAAAATTTGTCTATGATCTGGGACAGACAATTGACCTGAAGACATTGAAAGTAGTATGTAGAGACAGTGAGATTGATTTCCCACGTCACGCAAAGATTTCAGTATCAACAGATGGTCAAAAGTGGACAGATGTGATGACAATCGGTAATCAGGATAAAGAAAATGAAGGCGAAGCTTCAAACGAAGATAATATCAATGATGTACTTCCGTTACATGAGACTTCCTACAATGCAAAATTGGAAGAAAATATCAACCAGAAAGCTCGTTTTATCAAGTTTGAGATTACAAGAACAAAAGTAGGTTCAGATAAATGGGTGAGATTCCAGGAATTTGAGATCAATGGCGGTGAGTATATGCCGACAGTGAACGACCCGACATTTGAAAGTGACTGTCTGGATACAAGAAACGGAAAATATGCATACATGGTAGATGCTGATCTGTCTACAGCATTTGTTCCGGCAAAAGAAACAGGAACATTGAACTATACAGTTTCTGACAATAACAATGTCAATGTGATTAAGATCATTCAGGGAGCAGACGCAATTTCCAATGCGACTGTAAAAGCCCGTACATTGAAAAATCCGGATAAATGGATTACACTTGGAACGCTTGCACAGACAGTAAATGAGTTCGTATTAGAAAAAGATACCGTTCTCTTAGATGTGAAATTAGAGTGGAAAAATGTGACACCATCTATCACAGAATTAGTATTTGCAAAAACAGATACTGTGAATGTGGACAAAGCAGAACTGAAAAAGCTGTTAGACAACAAAGAAGATACTTCTTCTTGGACAACAGACAGTAAGCAGGCATATGATGCGGCAATTGCAGCAGGTCAGAAAGTATATGACAGCGAACATGCAAGCAAAGGAAGCGTTGACAGCGCAGTACTTGCAATTAAAAATGCAGTGGCAGACAAAGAGTTGAAAGGCGATATGTCAAAATTGCAGGCAGCATTGGACAAGGCGCTGAAAGATTCTGAGAACTACACAGCAAGAACATGGCGTGTATACAGCAACGCAGTAAGTGCGATTGAAACAGCAATGGAAAATGCGGATAATACATCAGTAGCAGATGTAGAAAAATTACTTGCAGATTTAGAGGCGGCAAAATCAGCGCTTGTATACAATCCGTCTGCAATGGAAGAATGTATGCTCGCAGTGCAGGCAGAAAATGACTTTATCAATGCAACAGATAAATCTATCTATACAGAAGAGTCTTGGAATAATTTTGTTGCGGCAAAAGAAGCAGTGGAACAGCTGATTGAAAAGAACAAGACAACACCGGTACACCCATCAGAATTTAAAGATGCATTGAAAGCGTTGAAAGATGCAAAAGAGGGATTGACTTTTGTACCGGTAGCACCTGTATCAAAAGAAGTGTTGTCTGGATTGATTAAAACAGCGGAAGGTTTAGATGCACAGCTTTATACAAAAGACAGCTATCAGGCATTGACAGAAGCACTTAACGCTGCAAAAGCAGAATTTGACAGAACAGACAGTACAGAGGAGTCTGTAAAAGCGGCTGTTGACAAATTAGATGCAGCGATCAAAGCGCTTGTGACAAGAGCAAATGGTGAGGAAGTGAAAGCTTATATCAATGGTATTGAGTTGAAAGATGCCTCAAAATACACAGAGGAATCTTACAAGGTATATAAAGATGCATATCAGAAACTTTGTGGAGTATTAGATCGTCTTGACAATGTTTCACAGGAAGAATATCTGAAACTGAGAAATGCATTTGAGACAGCGGAAGCAAATCTTGTGGAGAAAGATGCTGCTAAGCCAGAACAACCAAAACCAGATAAACCACAGCAGGATCAGAAACCAGATTCGGATGACAAGCATGAAGTTCACACAGGTGACACAACAGAAAGTAGTCTGCCAAATGGCATGGTTGCTTGCAAGTGTTGTCGCAGTGGGCGGAATATTGATCAGCAAAAAGAAAAGAGTAAAATAGTGAATTCTAAACGAGGGAGAGCGGTATGCTCTCCCTTTTCAGATGCTGAAATGTATGTTAGAATAGGGCAAAGCATTGACAGAAGACAGGAGTGTGTAGATATGGACCAAAAGTGGGATATGGAGATTTTGTCAGTTGAAAAGTTTGCGGAAAGATACGAGGAATTATTTCATAGAAGTTTTGAGTCAAGCAAACTGCATTACAATTCTTTCTGCAAGGCGGAAAATTGGAGTCAGGCAGTGGAGGGGACGTTTGCAATTCCGCAAAAGAACATTTACGAAGGAGAAAAAACAGCATTTGGATACTGTGTATTACCGAACCGATTTATTTTTATTGAGTACGAGACAAAGATAGAACCGATGCTGAGAGAGATGAAGGACTATCCGAATATAGATGCGGCATCTCCGTTGCAGTTTCTGTTCAAATTTATGGAATATCTGCTGGAAGATGATATGATTTTTTTGCAAGGATATGAAGATAATTTGGAGGATCTCGAGGATGAACTGTTAAATAACAATCTGGAAGATTTTAACCGCACGATTCTGGCTATCAGAAAAGAACTTTCTGTGCTGAGTTCCTATTATGAACAATTATCCGATATGGGAGAGACGCTAAAGCAGAATGCGGCCGAGCAGGGGGCTGAGAAAGAAGAGTTATTATTTTCTTTGTTATGTGAAAGGGCGGGACGGTTTTATTCGACTGTCCAGGAATTGAAGGAGTACTCCATGCAGCTTCGGGAGATGCATCAGACACAGGTGGATATCAGACAGAATGAGATTATGAAATTTCTCACGATCGTGACAACCATATTTATGCCACTGACACTCATTGCAGGATGGTATGGTATGAATTTTGTCCATATGCCGGAGCTTTCATTGCGGTATGGATATGTGGTTATTTGCGGCATCTGTCTGCTGATTGTGTTGATTGAGATATGGTTCTTTAAAAAGAAAAAATGGTTTTAGAAAATAAGGAGAAAAAGATGGGAATAGAAATACAATTTTTAGACTGGCTACAGACGTTACATAGTCCAATAGTTGATAAAATGATGCTTGGGATCACGCACCTTGGAGATGCGGGAATTTTTTTGGATCGTGTTGGCGGTCATTCTGCTTTTGATCCCGAAAACGAGAAAGAGCGGATTGATCGTGGCAGCGGCATTATGCATTGATGTCATTGTGTGCAATGGAATTTTAAAAAATCTGTTTGCCAGAACGAGACCGTTTGATGTCAATGAGGCAGTGCAGCTTTTGATTACAGCGCCAAAAGATT
>ENA-OQBV01001068-OQBV01001068.1-human-gut-metagenome-genome-assembly--contig:-NODE-1068-length-14422-cov-4.324519_pt1 | contig 14422 bp, 18 predicted proteins | sample MGYA00242750_ERZ504559 | MGnify/ENA primary metagenome ERZ504559 (study PRJEB26092, sample SAMD00036230) | human gut metagenome | host: Homo sapiens | study: EMG produced TPA metagenomics assembly of...
GTTTCGGCGTTTTTCAGACGGCCGGGAAACGGCTTTCCCTTGCGACGGCAACGGACAGACTGCAGACCGCCGGCAAGTTCCAGTTTCCCGGATCATGCAGGCTCCTTTCAGGAAAAGGGAAACGGGCAGAACTGCCATTTTGTACATCAATACGACATTTTTTCAGTTATAATCCGTTGATTATATGACATTTAGGCAGATATTAAGGAATAAGGCCAATGGCAGGGAATTTGATAAATACTAAGCGAATCCGGTTCCGGACCCGCAGGGATCAGAGACCGGACGAGAGTGTTAAACAGAAAAAACCTAAAACTAAACAATATGAACTTCAACAACTTTACAATTAAATCGCAAGAAGCCGTGCAGACTGCGGTTAATCTGGTACAGAACCGCGGACAGCAGGCCATCGAGCCCGAACATTTGCTGGCAGGTGTGCTGAAGGTGGGTGAAAACGTAACCAATTTCATCTTCCAGAAACTCGGCATGAACGCACAGCAGGTGACCACCGTGCTTGACAAACAGATTGCTTCGTTACCGAAAGTTTCAGGAGGCGAACCTTATCTGAGCCGCGAAAGCAACGAGGTATTGCAAAAGTCAATCGACTACTCCAAGGAACTGGGAGATGAATATGTTTCACTGGAAGCCATCCTTCTGGCATTGCTGAATGTGAAAAGTACCGCTTCTTCCATCCTGAAAGATGCCGGAATGACAGACAAGGAACTGCGTGTAGCCATCAATGAGCTGCGCCAGGGACAGAAGGTTACTTCACAGTCAAGTGAAGACACCTATCAGTCACTGAACAAGTATGCCATCAACCTGATTGAGGCTGCCCGTAACGGCAAGTCTGGATCCGGTGATCGGACGTGACGAAGAAATCCGCCGTGTCCTGCAGATCCTGAGCCGCCGTACGAAGAACAACCCGATCCTGATCGGTGAACCGGGTACCGGTAAGACCGCCATCGTGGAAGGACTGGCACAACGTATCCTGCGGGGAGATGTTCCGGAGAACCTGAAGAACAAACAGCTCTATTCACTGGATATGGGTGCCCTCGTTGCCGGAGCCAAATACAAAGGCGAGTTCGAGGAACGTCTGAAATCGGTCATCAACGAGGTAACCAAGTCTGACGGAAACATCATCCTGTTCATTGATGAAATCCATACCCTGGTAGGAGCCGGAAAAGGTGAAGGAGCCATGGATGCTGCCAACATTCTGAAACCTGCTCTGGCACGTGGCGAACTGAGAAGTATCGGTGCAACCACCCTTGACGAATATCAGAAATATTTCGAAAAGGACAAGGCACTGGAACGCCGGTTCCAGACCGTCATGGTGAACGAGCCTGACACCGCAAGCTCCATCTCTATCCTGCGAGGACTGAAGGAACGTTATGAAAACCACCATCAGGTGCGTATCAAAGACGAAGCCATCATCGCAGCCGTAGAACTGAGTAACCGGTATATCACCGAACGTTTCTTGCCGGATAAAGCCATCGACCTGATGGATGAAGCCGCCGCCAAGTTGCGTATGGAACGTGACTCACTGCCGGAAGAACTCGACGAAATCGAACGTCGGTTGAAACAGCTTGAAATCGAACGCGAGGCTATCAAGCGTGAAAAAGACGAAGCCAAGCTGGCTCAGCTGAACAAGGAAATCGCCGAACTCAAGGAACAGGAAACTTCGTACAAGGCCAAATGGCAAAGCGAAAAGCAACTGGTAAACAAGATACAGGAGAACAAGAAGGAAATCGAACAGCTGAAGTTTGAAGCCGACAAGGCTGAACGCGAAGGCGACTACGGACGGGTTGCAGAAATCCGCTACGGAAAGTTGCAGGCACTGGAAAATGAAATCAAGTCAATCCAGGAAGACCTGAAGCATAAGCAAGGCGACAATGCCCTCATCAAAGAGGAAGTCACCGCTGAAGACATCGCCGACGTAGTATCACGCTGGACAGGTATACCGGTCAGCAAGATGCTGCAAAGCGAACGCGAAAAGCTGCTCCATCTGGAAGACGAACTTCACAAACGGGTTATCGGACAGGACGAGGCCATTCAGGCCGTAGCCGACGCAGTACGCCGAAGCCGTGCCGGACTGCAAGACCCGAAACGTCCGATCGGTTCATTCATCTTCCTGGGTACGACGGGTGTCGGTAAGACCGAACTGGCCAAGGCACTGGCAGAATACCTGTTCGATGACGAATCGCTGATGACACGTATCGACATGAGTGAATATCAGGAGAAGCATACCGTGTCACGACTCATCGGTGCGCCTCCGGGATACGTTGGCTATGATGAAGGTGGACAGTTGACCGAAGCCGTACGCCGTAAACCATACTCAGTTGTTCTTTTCGATGAAATCGAAAAAGCACATCCGGATGTATTCAACATCCTGTTGCAGGTATTGGACGACGGCCGTCTGACCGACAACAAGGGACGTACGGTAAACTTCAAGAATACCATCATCATCATGACGTCCAACCTGGGAAGTGCTTACATCCAGAGCCAGTTTGAGAAAATAAACGACCAGAACCACGACCAGATAGTAGAAGAGACCAAGACCGAAGTGATGAACATGCTGAAGAAGACGATCCGTCCGGAATTCCTGAACCGTATCGACGAAACTATCATGTTCCAGCCGCTGAACCGTCCGCAGATCGAACAGATTGTCCGCCTGCAAATCAACGGCATTCAGAAAATGCTGAATGAAAACGGCGTAACCTTACGGATGACCGATGAAGCCGTAGACTTTATCGCCACCGCAGGATACGATCCCGAATTCGGTGCCCGTCCGGTTAAACGGGCCATCCAGCGCTATCTGTTGAACGATTTGTCCAAGAAACTCCTTTCACAGGAAGTTGACAGAAGCAAACCGATCATTGTGGAACGCAGCGGTGATTCGCTGAAATTCCGCAACTGACAAACAGGATTTTAAAGGGAAGTCTGCAAAGATTTCCCTTTTAATTTTAAATCTCTATCAAACATTTTTCACTGATCGTTGTTATATATTCGTAACTAAACGAATCATTAAATTTAACGTGAGTTCGATGAATTCAAAATAAGGCAAGCAGTGTATCAATGGTTCTCGTAAGATTGATACACGGCTTCTCAGGAAAACAGCAGTATGCTGCTATAGCACCCAAGAGATTTACAATGAAATTATCAAAGGATCTATGTCTTGAATGTCCCACTCGTGCAATATTCTTGAGTTCGTCATTAACGGTTTCTATAATGGCTCGCTTTCTAAGAAGTAGTTTGTCTGAAAGTAACATCAATACACCTTTCATATTGCTTTTCAACTTGGTGATAAGCTGTATGCCATCAACAAACAATCTTTGGAAGAGATTCTTGCTGATATATCCCTTGTCACCAACAAGCTTACCATATATAAAATCCACAAAGGATTTGTATTCCAAAGTTTTACGGTCATCTATATCACCGGGAGTAATCATGAAATTCAAAATCTCCCCACCCTCGTTGCATATCAGATGCAATTTGAATCCGAGGACCATCCCATGGAGCATTTCCCTCTTTGCGCAATTCCTTTAAACGTCTTATGGATATGGATTCTCTGGTTTTTGCATACCCGTAAAGGGGTACTGTCAACAAAACTGATACCCGTACATTTGCCCAAAAGTACTTTTCTAATGAACAGCGCTAACGGGATGGCTACTTCTTTTTCCAGTTCAACAAAACGGTTATAAGAAACGACCTTGGGAAAGAGGTGGCGCATATGTTTGCAGACCTTTTCTTGATAGAAATGCTTCAGGCAACGATAACCTGAATCATGAAAAAATATCAGGATTAGTATAATTTCCGCTTTGGACATGGTGGAATCACGGTGATACTTACGCTTTTTGGTAGATGGAAGAGTGTATTTGGCCATCATTGCATCAAAAAACTAGCAGAAATCATCTGCCATACAAAAAAATTCTATAACTTTGCATTCGGTGATCATAGCGATTATTGTTCGTAATTCTCTGTTTTTCAGCACCATAAAGATACAACAATTTTCACTAATCACCAATATTATAGATAGTTATAATTCATCGAACTCACGTTAAATTTAAAAACATTATGAGAAAGAGAGGTATGTTGGTGGCAGTAGCCGCTATGGCTATGGCCATGTCAGTAAACGCACAGAAAGCGTATGAAGGAACTAAATTTTTCGACAACTGGTATGTCGGTCTGAACGGTGGAGGAATCACTCCGACTTCACACTCTGCATTCTGGAAGAACATGCGCGGAACAGTCGGCGTAGAACTGGGTAAGCAGGTAACTCCGGTATTGGGTATCTCATTCCAGGGATTGACCGCAGTAAACACATCCATGAGCCGCACTGCATTTGATGCATTAAGTCTGACTGCAAACGGAAAAATCAATCTGAACAACTTGTTCTGGGGCTATAACGGTACTCCCCGTCTGTTCGAAGTAGAAGCAGTTGCCGGTATCGGCTGGGGCCATGATTTCATGAACTCAGGCTACGGATGGGACAACAGCTATGTGACCAGCCGCTTCGGTGCAAGTTTCAACTTCAATCTGGGAGAAGAAAAAGCATGGTCAGTCAACTTCAAGCCTGCTGTAGTATACCGCATGGACGGAAAGTTCGCACAGCAGCTGAATGTCAACAAGTCAGCCATCGAACTGCTGGCCGGAGTAACTTACCACTTCAAGGGCAGCAACGGAAAACGTTACATGACAATCCAGCGTCCGTATGATGCAGCCGAAGTGGCTATGCTGAACGACAAGGTAAATGCTTTGCGTGAAGCAGTAGCAGCCAACGAAGCAGCTTTGGCCGAAAGCGCAGCCGTAGCAGATCAGTTGCAGCGTCAGTTGACTGAATGTCAGAATGCACCGAAACAGGTAGAGACAATCGTGTCTAACACGAATACCATGTCACTGGAATCTGTCATCACCTTCCGTCAGGGTAGCGTAAGCATCTCAGCCGACCAGACTCCGAACGTTGAACGTATCGCTACTTACATGAAGAATCACCCGAAGAGCACTGTCTCCATCAAAGGTTTCGCATCACCCGAAGGAAAGATCGAAGTGAACGAAAGAATTGCCAGACAACGTGCAGAAGCAGTCAAGAACATGCTGGTCAACAAATATAAAATTGACTCCAAGCGTATCACAGCTGAAGGTCAGGGTATCGGAAACATGTTCTCAGAAGCTGACTGGAACCGTGTAAGTATCGCAACACTGAGCGAAAAAGAATAAAAGAGCACTTCCGGATGGAAGCATAAAAAAAAGGAACCTTTCGGGGTTCCTTTTTTATTTCAGAAATCTTCAGATTCAGATTATTCGCTGACAGCCGGTTTTTCAACAAACTCTGTTTCACCGCCAGCAACCAGCAGATCATACCACTGGATCAGTTTCTTGATATCGCTGGTGTGCACACGGTCGCGGTCATAGTTAGGCAATACTTCAGCCATGAAAGCGTGCAGTTCTTCTGCAGAAGCTTTACGGAAATCCAAAGAAGCAGCCTGTCCGTTTTCCTTTGTCTTTACAGATTCCAGTACTTCAGCCAGGGGAACTTCTTCAGCATCGGTATACATAGCAATATCACCCAAAGAGATTACTTTATCACTGGCATAGATCGGCATTCTCTTTTTATCTGCAACTGATTCTACAATCAGCATATTCTTAGCCTGAGAAATCAGCTTATATAATCCCGGTTTACCCGAGATAGCCAAAATAGTTTTCAACATAGCGAGTAAATGTTTAAGTTTAATATTCAGCTGACAAAAGTACAATTCACGAATGAAATACACAAACTATTTGCATGCTTTTATGCATCCCAGTTCCTGAATAATTTGCCTGAGTTGAGGTTCCACCGGATTTATGCCGTCGTTTGTAAGAATAAAGTCTGCTCTCTTGCATTTCAGTTCCTCATCCATCTGGGCAGCAATCCGTTCACGAATCCGTTCCTCCGGAACTCCGTCGCGCTCCATAGCCCGTGAAATCCGTATTTCCAACGGTGCATATACCATCAGGACACGATCCACGCCACGGTCAAACCCGGACTCAAACAAAATAGCACTTTCCATCCCCACCAGTTCTCTTCCCTGTTGTTTCAACCCGTCGGCCCACAACAGAAAGTCTTCATACACCCGGGGATGTATAATGTGATTCACGCGTTCTGCATGCGCTCTGGAAGCAAAAAGATAACCGGCCAGCAATGTTTTATTCAGCTGCTGTCCACAATAAACTTCCTCTCCCAGCAAGGCAATCAGTTCACGACGGATCTCCGGATGAGTCAGGGTCAGTCTTTTTGCCTCCCGGTCGGTATCGTAGACAGGGATTCCCCAGCTCTCCAACAAGCGGGAAACATAAGATTTCCCGCTTCCGATTCCTCCAGTAATTCCCAGTTTAATCATATGTTTCCGTAACTTGCTGTTCTTCGATCAGATAATCCGCAGAAGAAGGGATGACACGCACCCGACTGGCATAGGGCGAGAATGTCTGTACAGAAAGGGGAACTCGCTCCTCCTTGTTCCGTAACAGATCTTTATAATGAATTCCTATAAAGAAGTCATTGGCTGTTACCTCCTTGAAATGTTTCAGTCCGACCTGGAAAGTAACCTGTGCTTTGGACGGGAAAGTCCGAAGCACTTTTCCCGGAGGGAAATCAACTCCCACAATGGGCACATCTACTGTTTTTTCGGAATACATATCCACATAAACAGACATATCATTGGTAGCCGGCACAAACTTGGCACCTTTTACCTTGCGGATCGCTACACGCTGATTCAGTGTATCCGTAATATTCTCCAGTTCCAGAGGCTGGGTATAAGCCGCCGTTATCGAGCCAAGCACTTCCTTCGGCGCATAGACCATGACCGAATCAGGACTGAAATGAATGTCGGAAACATAATATTGTCTTCCTGCTGAGACATGACCATCCAGGACGACAGGAACTTTCTTGGCCTTGCCTTCCGTATAAATGATTTCCAGCGTATCGGGACGGACAGACAAAAGCTTGGTGGAAGTATTCAACTGAGTAGCAACTTTCTTAAAGATCTCAGCAGAAGAAATATGTACATGATCTCCACGATCCCGATATTCTTCAAAATCGAAGGAAACAGGGAAAAAGGTTCTTCCCAACATATAATTCAACAATACGGTTCCCCGATCCTCTACCCGCACCCGGATCTCATCAGGCAATTCAGAAGTCAGCACAACTTCTTTCGGGACATTACGCAGACGGACGGGCATCTTGAATTCTGCCTGATAAAGATCATTCATGGTCTGCATCAGCCAGAAGCAGAAAGATACGAATACAAAAAAAGGAAAACCAGAAATTCCCTGCTCTTCTGACTAAGCAGGAAATTTCTGATCTTCCTTGATATCATCAAATAATATGTCCTTATGTTCTTCTTATCGAACATAGCATAAAATTTTTATTTATTTGCCTGAGCCTGGGCATCAGCATAAATAGAGTTTTTGTCTACTTTGATTTTTACGCCAGATGCAATTTCCACAATTACGGCATTGTCTTCTATTTCTTTAATCTTTCCATAAATACCTCCGGCAGTAATTACAGACTGTCCTACTTCCAGATTTTTACGGAAGTTGGCAATCTCTTTCTGCTTTTTGTTCTGAGGACGGATCATAAAAAAGTACATGATAGCAAAGATAGCCACCATCATGATCAGGAAAGAATAGTCAGCACCACCTTGGGCCTGTAACATGACATTCAACACGTTCATACGTTTCTTCTAGTTTTTGATTAATATTAAGCTACGCAAATATATCAATTTTTGGTTAGCTTATTCTCCTTTTTTAATTGATTAACAATTCCGTCCAATGTACCATTGATGAAACCACCGCTCTTCGGGGTACTATACAACTTGGCAATTTCCACGTATTCATTCAAAGAAACATTCACAGGAATATTGGGGAAACTCAGAATTTCAGCCAAAGCAATCTGCATGATCACCACGTCCATCACAGCTACACGGTTCAGATCCCAGTTCTTTGAACCTTCACTGATCAAATGACGATAATAATCTGCATTCAGGATTGTACGGCGGAACAGACGGCGCGCAAACTCCTGACCTTCCTCATCCTTAAATTCGGGCAAGAGTTCCTGCTTGTCACCGTTCTTCGGATCAAAACGCTTGATCGTCTTCAGAACAAAAGTATCTACAATTTCCTTATCGTCATTCCAGTACAGACTCTGGTCTTCCAACACTTCATCCAAAGCAGCATTGTTGAAAATGATCTTCTTATAGATCTTTCTCCATACCTCACGGTCTTCCTCGTAAGAAGAAGTTTCGCTGACCATGTATTCCTTATAAATATCACTTTCCATGATCTGCTCACACAGCTTCTTCACAAAATCACCTTCGTTTTCCCAGGTTTTCTTCTGTGAACTGGCAAATTCATTCAACTGCCGGTTGACTTCCAACTGAGCAATGAAGCGGTTTTCTACAAATTTAGTGTTAGGACGAAGATCTTCTTGAGTAGGCACCATTTTACTTTTCGCAGTATCCAATCGCTTATTGGCATACTTTGTAACTTCGACCATCAAGAGCAAGAGATAGTTATATAAATCGTATGCTTTGGATAAGCTGAAGAACAACTCCTTTTCTGCAGTATCCAAGTTTTTACCACCGTTCTGATAATAAGCATAGATTATCTGAACTATCTTAAGACGAATAAGAACTCTGTTAATCATACTAACTAATAACAATATTATTTTTATGCAAAAGTAAAATAAAATCCCAACATAGCATACAAAGAATGGCATTTTTTTCTGTTTTTTTTGCTTTTATATATTTTTATCATCTTCGTATTTTGAAATAAGCAATAAAATAAAGAAATTTGAGCGTCTTTTTAAGTAATGAATAAATCTATGGAAGATCAGAACAAGAACATCATGAAAGAAGGCGACAAGGAAATAGTCTTCTCAAAAACCATTAAAGCCGGTAAACGCATCTACTATCTGGATGTGAAGAAGAATCGAAAAGAGGAAATGTTTCTTGCTATTACGGAAAGTAAAAAGGTGGTTTCTGGGGAAGGAAATGATTCTTCAGTGAGTTTTGAAAAACATAAGATATTCCTCTATAAAGAAGATTTCGAGAAATTTATGAACGGACTGCACCAGGCGATCCAATACATTGAACATGAACAAGGACCAATCTTAGGGGAAAGACATCCAAATACTCACGAAATGCAAGAAGAGCCCTTATCGGAAAACAGTCATCTCAGCGCAGATGAAATAAAAATCGATATCGATTTCTAATTCATGCATTCAGAATACGAAAGCCACGAAGGTAATATAACTTTTCATGTGTATCCCCGCCTCCTGTGGCTTTCGCATAACCTCACTCTTTATTGGCTATCATACACCTTATTTATATATAGGAAAAAACTCTCTGCCAAAAGATCAAACTTCAGCTACCTTCCCAACAAAGAAGGAATTATTTTGGTTATTTCAAAGGAAATCACTACCTTTGCAGCGCTTTTTTAAGCTCATCGTGTGATATACCACATCGTGTGATGGCGAATTAAGCAAGAGATAATAAACTTAATTTAGAGTAACACAAAAAGATTTGAAAAATGAAATCAATCGAAATCAAAGGTTCTTTGAGAACTGAAACTGGAAAGAAAGCTACTCACAGCTTGCGTAAAAACAACGGCGTACCTTGCGTATTGTACGGTATCCAGAAAGACGAAAACGGCAACCCGGTTGCTACTCACTTCACTGTAACAACTGACGGTCTGCGTAACTTGGTATACACACCTCACATCTATGTAGTAGACTTGAACATTGATGGCAAAGTTGTAAACGCTATCATGAAAGATATCCAGTTCCACCCTGTAACTGACGCTATCCTGCACGTTGACTTCCTGCAGATCGACGAAGCTAACCCGATCGTTATGGAAGTTCCTGTACAGTTGGAAGGTTTGGCTGAAGGTGTTAAAGCCGGTGGTAAATTGGCTCTGCAGATCCGTAAGCTGAAAGTTAAAGCTCTGTACAACGTAATTCCTGAACGTCTGATCGTTGACGTAACTAGCCTGGGTCTGGGTAAGACTATCAAGGTAGGTGAATTGAACTACGAAGGTCTGCAACTGTTGAACGCTAAGGAAGCTGTAGTTTGCGCAGTTAAATTGACTCGTGCTGCTCGTGGTGCACAGGCTGCTGCAGGTAAATAATTTGTTTCAATAAATTGAAATCAACAAATCCCTTTCAATGAAATATTTGATCGTAGGACTGGGAAACATCGGTGAAGAATACCGGAATACCCGTCACAATATAGGATTTATGGTATTGGACGCCCTTGCAAAGGCGTCCAATATTGTTTTTACCGACGGACGCTACGGGGCAACCGCCTCTATGTCGGTAAAAGGACGACAACTGTTGCTCCTTAAACCTTCCACTTATATGAATTTAAGCGGAAATGCCGTACGTTACTGGATGCAACAGGAGAAAATTCCTTTAGAAAATGTACTCATCGTTGTTGATGATCTGGCTCTGCCGTTCGGAACTCTCCGCCTGAAAGGAAAAGGAAGTGATGCCGGCCACAATGGTCTGAAACATATTGCTGCAACCCTAGGAACGCAAAACTATGCACGCCTGCGTTTCGGAATAGGAAATGACTTTCCGAGAGGAGGACAGATAGATTTCGTACTGGGACACTTCAGCGAAGAGGACACCAGGCTAATGCCCGAACGTCTGGAAATGGCAGGAGAAATCGTCAAAAGCTTTTGCCTTGCCGGTTTGAACATAACCATGAATCAATACAACAACAAATAACAAAAGAACATTATGCCCGAAGCAAGAATAGACAAATGGATGTGGGCTACCCGCATCTTCAAAACACGTACCATTGCTGCCGAAGCTTGCAAGAAAGGCAGAATATGTATCAATGGTGCTCAGGCAAAACCATCCCGTATGGTCAAGCCTGGAGATGTCATACAGGTTAAGAAACCGCCTATTACATACTCATTCAAGGTGCTGCAGGCCATAGAGAAACGTGTCGGCGCCAAACTGGTTCCGGAAATGATGGAAAATGTCACCACACCAGATCAGTATGAACTGCTGGAAATGAGTAAAATCAGCGGATTCGTAGGAAGAGCAAAAGGAACAGGAAGACCGACCAAAAAAGACCGTCGTGACCTGGATGAATTCTTTACACCGGAGTTTATCGGAGATTTCGATTTTGACTGGGATGATGACGAAGAGGAAAACGAAGAGTAATCAATCCTGAAAAGTTTGAAATGCCCATATAGAAAAAGAGACCGCAGGCCCTCTGCTGAATTTTCAACAGAAAGGCCTGCGGTCTTTTTTATTCAATGCTTTTCTGCTCAGACAGGCTCTTTGGCAAGATCTTGCTCTTTCCACTGACAAAGTCCTTGCAGATTTGTTTCCTCACCAACAACCCACATTACATCACCTGCCTGTAAAGGAATATGGACATCCGGAGCATGCAGCGAAACATCTCCAGCGGATTCAATACCGACAACAAGGCAATGAAACTGATTGCGGATTCCACATTCCAGAATTGTATGTCCGACAAAAGGAGAAGACTTGTCAACCACAAACTGCTTCAGCTGCATTTCCCGCTTCTCAAAATCATCATCCATACAAGCAGTAGAAACCTTCTCTGCCTGTGCTGCAAATTGCGACAACTGCTCATCGGTACCAATTACCTGAATCGTATCGCAGGGATATAACCGGTTATCTCCACCGGGAATATTGATGCGATGTGTTCCACGTATGATGGAGGCCACATGCACACCATATTTCTTTCCAAGGTCCAGTTCTCTCAATGTACGTCCGGCCCAAAGCGAGTCAGCAGGTATGACAAAATCGCTCAAGTGAATATCCCTATCCAATAAAGATCCGGCATATTCCGGACGCTTCTCTCCCAAAAATTCCTGCCGCATATCCTTCGAGCGGAGATTCTGAACAAATGTCCGCTCCAGCACAATTGACTGTTTCTTGAGAAAACGAGATACAATCATACCCGTAACAACCACAATTGCAATAGCTACGACCAAAGCAACTGAAGCCTGATATAAATCTTTGATAATATAGACAACGAACGAAATCGCAATGACAATACGGAGTAAAATAACCGAAATCAACGGTGCATGATTAAACCGGCTGTCACGCCACAGAGCCCGGAATTCTTCCGAATGATTCTTCTTCATAATCAGGGCACGGAGAAATGGAGCCACGGCACCAATCGTTATTACAGCTCCCAGCAAACGTCCCCAGAAATCTCCCAGCTGCATGACCAAAGGAACAATCAAATGCAGGCATAAAGCTGTAACGGCAATTGCCAATACCGCATAAACCAATACAATACGCACGATGGCGGTCAGCAGTTTTTTCCAGTTATTGGAATGATTGACCGGCTGAACTCCTGAAGAGTAACGCTCCAGCAAATGACGCCAGCGAGCCGGAATATACTTATCGGCTACCTGATAAGCCGGAACAGCCAAACGTATCATATAAGGTGTGAGAAAAGTCGTGATTACAGATACGGCTACAACAATGGGATAAAGGAAATGGCTTGTCACCTGAAGACTGACTCCCAATGATGCAATAATAAAGGCAAATTCACCAATCTGTGTCAGACTGAAACCACATTGCATCGCTGTCTTCAGCGGTTGGCCGGACAAAAGGACTCCGGCTGTACCAAAAATGGTCTGTCCGAGCAGCACCGCTATCACCAGAGCTATAATCGGACCGATATATTCGACAATCATACCCGGATCTACCATCATTCCGACAGAAACGAAGAAGATGGCTCCAAACAGATCTTTTACCGGAGAAACCAATTTGACGATATGTTCGGATTCAATAGTTTCCGAAAGAATGGATCCCATAATAAATGCACCAAAAGCAGGAGAGAAACCAACCTTGGCTGCTAAGACAACCATACCGAAACAGAGAGCAAGCGAAACAATCAATAAGGTTTCATCACTCATCAGACGGCGCACTCGCTTTAAGAACAGCGGGATCAGATAAATACCTACCACAAACCATAAGATAAGGAAGAAGACCAACTTCAGTATGCTGTACACCATCTCTCCCCCTTCGAAATTCTTACTGACGGCCATGGTGGACAACATAACCATCAAAACAATAGCCAATATATCTTCCAGGATCAGAATACTAAGCACCAGTCCGGCAAAACGTTGCTGGCGAAGTCCTAAATCATCAAAAGCCTTATAAATAATAGTGGTGGAAGACATGGCCAACATACCTCCCAGATAAATGCAGTCCATCCGTTTCCATCCGAACAGCCATCCAGTACACATTCCGACCAGAATCATACAAAAAATAATGGTACATGCTGAAATCACCGCCGGACCGCCTACTTTAACCAGCTTCTTGAAACTGAATTCCAGTCCCAAAGCAAAGAGGAGGAAGATTACACCAATATCTGACCAGGTCTGAATATTGGCAACATCAGTAACCGAGGGAGTCAATGAAAAATGAGGACTGGCAACAAAGCCCGCCACAATATACCCTAAAACAAGGGGCTGTTTGAGTTTTTTTAAAAATCAGCGTAATTATACCGGCACACAAAAGAATTAAAGCCAGATCGCTGATTAAAGGAGCAAGATGCGACATACTTTTCGTCTTTTTAATACAGTCGCAAAAATACATAATAAATCGCTTCCTTGAAGCCTTCTGTCTCAGGAAAATTCAGGAACCAGACATTCAGACCTAATTCTGTACAAAAAAGAAAACATCCCTTTGTCCGAAATGCCTTTCTAAAGCAAGAAGGCTGTCAGGAAAAAGGGATGTTCCTATATAGTCAGTTCAAATGTATCTGACCAACCGGAATCAATGACGGAAAGGCGGTTTGACAACCTGAGCTTTTAATTTACGCCCACGATTATCAAGCCAAATCTCAGTACCCGGCTTAGCATACTCGGCCTTTACATATCCCATACCAATACCTATCTTTCGGATCGGAGACATTGTTCCTGAAGTTACATGTCCTATCTCATTGCCTTCCGCATCTGTCAGCGTGTATCCATGACGTGGTATTCCCCGATCAATCATTTCAAATCCGACCAGTTTACGAGTCACACCTTCTGCTTTCTGACGTTCAAGAGCGGCCCGATTGGTAAAGTTCTTTCCGTCTACAAATTTCGTAATCCATCCCAGACCGGCTTCCAACGGAGAGGTGGTATCATCAATATCATTACCATACAGGCAGAATCCCATTTCCAGACGAAGCGTATCACGTGCTCCCAATCCGATCGGCTTGATGCCAAATTCTTCACCTGCACGGAATACTGCATCCCAGATAGTCATGGCATCTTGTGGATAGAAATATAATTCAAACCGCCTGCTCCAGCTATAACCTGTACTTGGATATAATCACATTCTTTACTCCTGCCAGTTCGCCGGTACAGAATGTATAATATGGAATGGCAGACAAATCCACACTCGTCA
>ENA-OQBV01001070-OQBV01001070.1-human-gut-metagenome-genome-assembly--contig:-NODE-1070-length-14414-cov-4.371037_pt1 | contig 14414 bp, 9 predicted proteins | sample MGYA00242750_ERZ504559 | MGnify/ENA primary metagenome ERZ504559 (study PRJEB26092, sample SAMD00036230) | human gut metagenome | host: Homo sapiens | study: EMG produced TPA metagenomics assembly of...
AATACAATAAATGCGCTCATAAAGGCCGTGACGGGTCCAGAATATGGAAAACTGAACCTATCTCGTACGCTGGCGATCATTCCCACAACATCACCATTTCTACGACGGGCGGCGGGGCCGCTCATGAAAAGAGCGAAATTATGTGATAATCAGCCACTGTTTCTTAGTATAATTTCCTCAAAAAAGTGTTACGTTTCTATTTTTTTTATTATTTTAGAAAATTCCATATTTTTCTATAATACAGATTATCAAAAACAGAGACGAATAAAAAGGGAGGAAACGATAATGAAGAAAAAGAGAATGCTGGCACTTCTTTTGACAGTAGCAATGGCAGGAACGATGCTTGCAGGATGCGGCAGTTCCGATGGCAAGGAAGACGAAAAAGGAAAAAAATCAGGCAAAGAGTGAAGGAAAAGGTGTACTATCTGAATTTCAAGCCGGAGCAGGCAGATGACTGGGTAAAAACTTGCAGAGACCTATACAGATGAGACTGGTGTTCAGGTGGATGTGCAGACAGCTGCTTCCGGGACGTATGAATCCCAGCTGAAATCTGAGATGGCAAAAGAAGAGGCGCCGACCCTGTTTCAGGTCAATGGTCCTGTCGGTCTGGCATCCTGGAAAGATTACTGTTATGACCTGTCAGACAGTCAGATTTACAAGGATATTTCCAGTGACGATTATGTGTTAAAAGAAGGAGATGAAGTCAAAGGAATTGCGTATGTAGTAGAAACATACGGAATTATTTATAACAAAGCGATCCTGAATCAATACTTTGAACTTTCAGATGCTGCTGTAAAATCAGTGGATGAGATCAATAATTTTGAAACGCTGAAAAAAGTTGCGGACGGAATCCAGAAACACAAAGATGAATTGGGGGTGAAAGGTGCATTTACATCCGCAGGTATGGATTCTTCTTCTGACTGGAGATTTAAGACACATCTGGCAAATCTTCCAATCTATTATGAATATAAAGATGAGGGCATTACATCCACAGATGCGATTAAAGGAACCTATCTGGAAAACTATAAGAACATATGGGATTTATATATTACAGATTCTACCTGTGAACCGTCTATGATCTCCTCTAAGACGGCAGAGGACGCAAGCTCCGAATTTGCACTTGGAGAGGCTGTATTTTATCAGAATGGAACCTGGGCATACAACGACATCAAGGATATGGAAGTTGCCGATGAGGACATGGGAATGCTTCCGATTTACATCGGTGCCAAAGGAGAAGAAGAGCAGGGACTTTGCACGGGATCTGAGAACTACTGGTGTGTGAATAAAAATGCTTCAGAAGAAGACATTCAGGCAACTCTGGATTTCCTGCAGTGGGTTGTGGAAAGTGATGAGGGACGCGATATGCTTGCAAATACGATGGGATTTGTGACACCGTTCACCACATTTGAAGACTATCTGCCGTCAAATCCTCTGGTGCAGGCAAATGAGGAATATAACAAGGCAGGCAAGACACCTGTAAGCTGGAACTTTACGACAATGCCTTCTGAAAACTGGAAAAACAATGTAGGCTCTGCACTTCTTGAATATGCACAGGGAACTGGAAAATGGGATGCAGTGGAAACTGCATTTGTAGATGGATGGGCAACTGAGTATCAGGCAGCGCATGCGGAATAAAAACATAGATTTGAGGCGGACGGAAAACCGTCCGCCTTTTCCATCAAGAGGAAGGAGAGAGGGACATGCAAAAAGCAATAAAACGATATTTCCCTGTTTTTGTACTGCCCACGATGATCGCATTTACCATTGGGTTTATCGCGCCGTTTTTACTGGGTATTTATCTTTCGTTCTGTAAATTTACAACCGTGACAGACGCCAGATTTATCGGGCTTGAGAATTATGGAAAGGTATTTCAGGATCCTACATTTTTACACTCTCTGTGGTATACCGTGTTGTTTACAGTACTTTCCATGTTATTGATCAATGTACTGGCATTTGCGGTGGCGTTGGTATTGACAAAACCAGTGCGCGGGAAAAATATTTTCCGGACTGTATTTTTTATGCCGAATTTGATCGGTGGAATTATTCTGGGATATATCTGGCAGCTTCTGTTAAACGGAGTGCTTGCACATTGGGGAAAAACACTTACATATTCCGGGACCTACGGGTTGATGGGAATGATCATTCTGGTGTGCTGGCAACAGATTGGATATATGATGATCATCTACATTTCCGGCATTCAGAATATTCCCGGAGAGCTGATCGAAGCGGCGAAGATTGATGGAGCCAACTCCTGGCAGGTACTTCGCAAGGTCATTATTCCGATGGTGATGCCGTCGATCACGATTTGTACATTTTTAACGTTAACAAACGGTTTCAAGTTATTTGACCAGAACCTGGCACTGACCAATGGTGCACCTTCGAAAATGTCAGAACTTCTGGCGCTCAATATCTTCAATACGTTCTATGGAAGAGCCGGTTATGAAGGTGTTGGTCAGGCGAAGGCAGTAATCTTCTTTCTGATCGTTGGTCTGGTTGCCGTGATTCAGAATCGCATGACAAGATCAAAGGAGGTGCAGCAGTAGTGAACAAAAAATTAAAACATGGCTGTCTGGTTACGCTGATCTTCTCTGTTATCAGCCTGCTGTATTTATATCCGATCATTCTTGTTGTGATCAACTCATTCAAGAAAAAAGCATACATCAGCCGGGTGCCATTTGATCTGCCAAAAGACAATATGTTTGTAGGATTGGAAAATTATATCCGCGGAATCGAGCAGACAAAGTTTTTTGAGGCATTTAGCTGGAGTCTGTTTATCACCGTGGGCGGAGTTGCAGTCATTATCCTGTGCTGTTCCATGTGTGCATGGTTTATCAGCCGGGTGAATACATGGTGGACAAAACTGATCTATATGCTTTGTCTGTTTGCCATGGTGGTGCCGTTTCAGATGGAAATGTACACTTTGTCCAAGATTGCAAATATGCTCAGACTCAATACTCCATGGGGGCTGATCTTCATCTATCTGGGGTTTGGTGCCGGGCTGGCGGTATTTATGTTTACCGGATTTATGAAGTCCATTCCACTGGAGATCGAAGAGGCGGCAATGATTGATGGATGTACTCCGATCCAGACTTTTTTCAAGGTGGTCCTGCCAATCTCAAAACCGACTTGCATTACGGTAATGATTCTGCAGGCAATGTGGATCTGGAATGATTATCTGCTTCCGTCTCTGGTGCTGGATACGAAGAAATACCGGACGATTCCGATCGCAGTACAGTATTTAAAAGGTGGATATGGATCTGTGGATATGGGAGCCATGATGGGAGCGCTGGTACTTTCTATCATCCCGATTGTAATCTTTTATCTGTGCTGCCAAAAACATATTATAGAAGGTGTCGTGGCAGGAGCTGTGAAGGGATAAGGCTTGTAAGAAAAAAGGGAATGGATTAAAATAAAGAGGACAGATCAATAAAAAATCTGCCATGCAGCCAACAGAGGGGCATGGCGGATTTTTTGGCATGTATCAGAGGGGGGACGGACATGATCACGATATTGATTGCAGATGACGAAAAACTGGAGAGAAACGGGATCAAGTTTCTGCTGAAACGAGAGCAGGAAGAACTGGAGATTTTAGAGGCAATAAACGGGAAAGATGCAGCGGGGATTTTGCAGAAAAAACAGGTGGATATTTTGTTTTCGGATATCAAAATGCCTTATATGACAGGGCTCGAACTGGCGAAAGCTGCACGGGAGTTGCAGCCGGAGATCGAGATAGTGATTTTTAGCGGATACAATGATTTTTCTTATGCGAAGGAGGCGCTGCATTACGGAGTAGTCGATTATGTGCTAAAGCCGGTAGATCCGGGAGAGTTTCATAAGACGTATTGTTCTGTGAGAGATCATATTCTGGAGAAGAATACGCAGAAAGGAGAAATTGCAAGGCAGCAGGATGATCTGGGAAAATATTTTCTGCAGAATTTTTGTATGACGGCAAAGAAGAAAACGGGACAAAAGCTGCGGAGCTTTTATGTCAGGATGGAGGGCAGTATACTCATATGATCCTGGCAGGCGGCGAGGACTGCTTTTTTGAAGTGGATGAAGAAAAGCTTTTGGGTCAGCTCAGAGAGCACATGTCCCGTCAGTTCCTTTATCTGAATGTGGCAGCAAATGAGTCCTTATTTCTGTTTCAGGAAAGATATGCAGATTATGAGACAGTGGCAAAAGAGTTATATCAGTTTTTTAAGAATAAGTACGATGAGGAGTGCTATTTGGCAGTAAGTGAAGAAATTACAGACTGGAAGGAACTTCCTGAAGTATTTTCCGGTTTAGAGGAGGTACTGGCAGAAAAATTTTATCAGCCCAGGCAGAAGATTTTCTTTGCAGGGGAAGTGCAGGAGACCAGAGAAATGGATGAGGCAGAAGAATCTCAGGTCCTGAATAATATCAAAGAGGACATTCAATATAAAGACAGTATCCATCTACGGCAGGATTTTCAGAAGCTGGAGAGAAAATATAGAGAAAGTATGAAATTTTCAGAGATGTATGTGAAATTTGTATTTTCTAATATTGTCAAAGATATTTATGAGGAGATCAATCCAGGAGATGTGAAAGCATTGTCAAAAATGATCGACAGGCTGTACCGCTGCAGGAAAATTGAAGATGTACTGGCAATTACAGAACAGGTAGTCTGTGAACTGGAGAAATTTGTACAGGAGCAGAACAAAGGATTTCGGAATGAAGTTATGAAAGTGAAACAGTACATTCATCATCATTATGCAGAAAATCTCAATGTAGAGAATCTGGCAAGGCAAGTCTATCTCTCCCCGGGATATTTAAGTGTTGTATTCAAGGAGGAGACCGGAGTCAATCTGAACCGTTATGTCCGGGATATCCGGATGAAGAAATCCAGGGAGCTTCTGGAAAATACCAGTATGAAGATCTCGCAGATCGCAAAAGAGGTTGGATTTTCCAATAATTCTTATTTCTGCAGGAGCTTCCGGGAGTATTTTGGCAGCACACCGGAGTCTTGCAGGAAAGGGAGTATGAGTGATGAAGAAGCTTCTTTATCGGTTTCATAATTTTAAATATCGATATAAGCTGATGATCCTGATTTTGATCGCTGGGATCATTCCGACACTGATCGTGACATGCTATATGCAGATGGGAATGATGAACACGCTCAAGAAGCGGGAAATGGAAAATATGCAGGAGTCTTTAAAACAGGCAGTCGATGCAATAGACAATCAGGCGCAGATTTATGAAAATCTGATTGATTATCTGTCTTATTCGGGAGACCTCAGGAAAGTGCTGAAAATGGAACGTGCATCAGATTTTAATACATATCTGAAGTATACTCAGGTGGCAGATCCGTTGTTGAATATGCCGCAGGTGTATCACAAAGAAATTAAAGGGATCACGCTGTATGCGGATAATATTCAGGTTGCCCATGGAAGTACACTGGCTCCTTTGTCGGAGATTCAGGGAGAAAACTGGTATCCCAGAAACAACAGAAGTCTGATTCGCTGGTATGTACAGACTGGAAGTCAGAATAAAGTGATTGTAGCCCGAAAGTTTTATGACGGGAGCAGTGAGATAAATGCTGTGCTGAAGATCACACTGGATTATAATAAATTGTTCGAACCGTTTGAAAAAATCATGGAATCTGATTTTGCCGGAATTGTCTGGGATGAAAACGGCAATGTCGTGTATTCCTGCAATAAAATTCCCGCTAAATATGAGACCGGGAAGGTGGATACAATTTCGGAAGTACAGAAAAGTTTTTCCAGTGTGACAAAGGAGATGGAAGGGAATCAGTGGAAATTCTGTTATTTTTGTCCTACGGATACGATTATGGAATCGGCAAGATATTTGATGTTGAAAAATCTGCCGCTTCTGACAGCCTGTATTCTGCTGATAGGAATCTTAAGCTATTTCTTTTCCAGACGTCTGGTCTGTAAGCTGGAACAGCTGACGGAAAATATGAATCAGATCCACAGTGGAATCCGGGAAGTGACCGTACAAAGTGATTCCAAAGATGAGATTGGTGTGCTCATTCGTACTTTCCGGCGTATGATGGATGAGATCAATAAACTGATCTCAGAAGTATATGAAGCGAAAATTGTGTTACAAAGGACAGAGATGAGGGCATTGCAGGCGCAGATCAATCCCCATTTCCTGTACAATTCACTCTCAATTATCAACTGGAAGGCAATCGAAGCAGATGAACAGGAGATCAGTAAGGTGACACTGGCATTGTCTACCTATTATCGGACCAGTCTGAACCGGGGGGAGACAATGACGACAGTAGTAAGCGAGATGGAGAATATCCGTGCATACCTGAAAATCCAGCTGATTATGCACGATAATAGTTTCCGGGTGGAGGAAGTTTATGATAATACAATGGGAAGTTGTGAGATCCCGAAACTCATTTTGCAGCCATTGGTGGAAAATGCGATCGATCATGGGCTGGATGTGTCGGAAAAGATCGAAAAAGTATTGCGGATAAAGGTTGTGCATGATGAGCTGTTTTTATATTTCATGGTGGAAGATAACGGAAACGGAATGACAGAGGAAAAAGCGAGTCAAATCGTGACATATCGATCCAAAGGGTATGGTGTGCGCAATGTCAATGAACGGATCGTGCTTCTCTATGGAGAAGAAAATAAAATCCGGGTGGAGAGTAAAGAAGGAGAAGGAACCAGAGTATGCATACGGATTCCAAAGAAGAAGGAGAACGGACATGAGAAACAGGAAACAAAAAATTAAATACATACTGCTGTTATGTGTGTTCTCGATGTTCCTGATCGCTTCCTGCAAAAGATCGGAAACCGGTAAGACGGTGGAATCGAAAGAAGTGATAAACGCACAGTGGGAAAATGCAGCACACACACCGTATGGGAAATATCCCGAGCTTGTTACTTATACACTGGGGAAAATCGTTGGATCTAATAATGCAAACCTGCCTGTGAAGGCGACTTATGAGGATAATGCCTACACACGATACTTGAAAGAACGGTTGAATATTCAAAACGAAGATGTTCTGGAAGGGGAAAATTCCGATTCTTATGGGGAGGCCGTTCAGATTTTGATGGAAGATCAGCAGCTGCCGGATCTGTTGGTGGTAAAAGGCAGGGAGACAGTCAAAGAACTGGTCAGGCGTGGGATGGTCGAAGATCTTACCACAGTATATGAAGAATGTACCACAGAAAGGATCAAGGAAATGTATCAAAGCTACGGAGAAGCACTTCTGGAATCGGCTACATTTGACGGCAGACTCTACGCACTTCCGGATGCAGAGGTAGATCATGGAGCTTCTCTTTTGTGGCTGCGCAAGGACTGGATGGAACGGTTGGGACTTTCCGATCCTGTAACGCTGGAGGAAGGGATGGAGATTATCCGGCAGTTTGTGAAAGCTGATATGGCAGGAAATCAAGAGACGGTGGGGTTGGCAGGAAGTACGGATTTGGTTTCTGAAAACAGCGGAACCTATGGGCTGGATGCTGTTTTTGACCAGTATCATGCAAAACCGAGCCAGTGGATTTTGAACGATCAGGGGAATGTGGTGTATGGTTCTGTGACAGAAGAGACAAAACAGGCGCTGATCTATCTGCATCAGCTTTATGTAGAAGGAATTCTGGACTCCAACTTTCTGCTGCGGCAGCAGGAAAATCTGGATACACTTCTTAAAGAAGGAAAGTGCGGGGCTATTTTCGGATACTGGTGGGCACCGAACAATCCACTGAGTTTATCTTATAGTGCGGACAGAACTGCAAAATGGCAGCCGTATCTGCTGACTGGAAATGCAGCGACTAGGACACGTACATTTCAATCCTATGAAGACTGTCTGTATGTGGTGGTAAGAAAGGGATATGAGCATCCGGAGATCGTGGGGAAATATGTGAGTACACTGTTTGATTATGGTCGTTTTGAAGATAAGAAGCAGTCCGATGAAATCAATGAATATTTTTCTTTGAATGTGGATCCGACAGCAAGACCGTTGAATATCAATGTAGACTACTGGGATGCGATCTACAGAGTGCAGCAAAATATACAGGATGTTCTGGATGGAAAAACGCAGCAGAGCAAATTGAACGGATTAGAAGCTGCTTATTATAAAATCTGTAAGTCATTCCTTACAGGAGATGTGACCACGTCGAATGCATGGGCAGCATACACTTCCCGGATACAGGCAACGGGACTTTTGACGAAAGAGAATCTGGATGAAAATCAACCGCCTCTTTCGTTAGGCAGTCAGGAAATCAAAATCCCGGAAGAATTGCTGGAAGAAGAGAAGAATACATTTCTGCAGATCATAGTGGGAGAAAAGCCGCCTGAATATTTTGATACGTTCGTAAAGAAGTGGTATGAAAACGGCGGAAAAGCGCTCACACAGCAGGCGGATGACTCTTATAAAGAAACGATGAAATAGTTATAAACGCCAATATCTAGTTTTTGGAGGGAAACCTGCATACTAGATATTGGTGTTTTTCATTGACATTCAAAAATGTCGGTGATAAACTAAATACAGCGTTTAGCTGCAGAAAGGAGAGGTACGAAACATGTATCAAGTCACAAAAAGGGACGGGGAAATAACAGAATTTAATCTGACCAAGATCAGCGAGGCGATACGAAAAGCGTTTGAAGCCAGAGAAAAAGAGTATAATCAGGATATTATTGATCTGTTGGCACTGAAAGTGACTGCAGATTTTGAGCCGAAGATAAAAGAACACAAAATTGCAGTAGAGGATATTCAGGACAGTGTAGAGTCTGTTCTGATCAAAGCGGGATATGCAGATGTTGCGAAGGGATATATCCTGTACCGCAAGCAGAGAGAAAAAATCCGAAATCTGAATTCTACACTTTTGGATTACAAAGAGATCGTAGACAGTTATGTGAAGGTGACAGACTGGCGTGTCAAGGAGAATTCTACTGTGACATATTCTGTCGGAGGTCTGATCTTAAGCAACTCCGGTGCGATCACAGCCAATTACTGGCTGTCGGAGATTTATGATGATGAAATCGGAAAAGCGCACAAGAATGCGGATATTCATATCCACGATCTTTCGATGCTGACCGGATATTGTGCCGGCTGGTCTTTAAAACAATTGATACGGGAAGGACTCGGCGGTGTGACGGGCAGGATCACATCAGCTCCGGCGAAGCATTTGAGCGTTTTGTGCAATCAGATGGTGAATTTTCTGGGGATCATGCAGAATGAGTGGGCAGGAGCACAGGCGTTTTCATCGTTTGATACCTACCTTGCACCGTTTGTAAAAGCAGACCATCTGACATATCGGGAAGTGAAAAAATGCATTGAATCTTTCATTTTCGGGGTGAACATTCCGTCCAGATGGGGAACACAGGCGCCGTTTTCCAATATTACACTGGATTGGACGGTTCCGAATGACCTGGCGAATCTGCCTGCGATCGTAGGCGGGAAAGAACAGGACTTTACCTATGGAGACTGTAAAGAAGAAATGGATATGATCAATCGGGCATTTATTGAGACGATGATCGAGGGAGATGCACAGGGAAGAGGATTCCAGTATCCGATCCCGACTTATTCTATCACGAAAGATTTTGACTGGTCGGATACGGAGAACAACCGTCTGTTATTTGAGATGACCGCAAAATACGGAACACCGTATTTTTCCAATTATATCAACAGTGATATGGAGCCAAGCGACGTGCGCAGTATGTGCTGTCGTCTTCGTCTGGATCTGCGGGAGCTGCGTAAGAAATCCGGTGGATTTTTCGGAAGTGGAGAGAGTACAGGTTCCGTTGGTGTTGTGACGATCAATATGCCGAGAATTGCATATTTATCGGAAAATGAGGAAGAATTTTACGAGAGACTTGATAAAATGATGGATATTGCCGCAAGATCACTTCATATCAAACGAGTAGTGCTTTCCAAGCTTCTGGATGAAGGGCTGTATCCGTATACAAAGAGATACCTGGGAAGTTTTGATAACCATTTCTCCACGATCGGGCTCATCGGAATGAATGAGGCAGGACTGAATGCAAAATGGATCCGTAAAGATCTGACACATCCGGAAACGCAGAAGTTTACAAAAGATGTTCTGAATCACATGAGAGAGCGGCTGTCCGACTATCAGGAAGAATATGGTGATCTGTATAACCTGGAGGCAACTCCGGCAGAATCTACCACATACCGCCTGGCAAAACATGATGTGGAGCAGTTCCCGGATATCATCACAGCAGCAGAGGACTGCGGAACACCATATTATACAAACAGCTCTCATCTGCCGGTTGGCTATACGGAGGATGTGTTTGCCGCACTGGATATTCAGGATGAGCTGCAGACACTGTATACATCAGGAACGGTATTCCATACATTCCTGGGAGAAAAACTTCCGGACTGGAAGTCAGCGGCAGCTCTGGTCAGAAAAATCGCAGAGAATTATAAGCTGCCGTATTATACAATGTCACCGACGTATTCGATCTGTAAGAATCACGGATATCTGTCCGGAGAGCAGTATACCTGCCCGATCTGCGGAGAGGAGACAGAAGTATACAGCAGGATTACAGGATATTATCGTCCGGTTAAAAACTGGAATGACGGGAAACTACAGGAATTTAAAGAGCGAAAAGTGTATGATGTAGAACACTCTCATGTGAAGCAGGAGACTTTCAGGGAGACAGAACAGGAAGAAGAACAGCGTATTTTCGAAGAGGTGAATACAGAGGAAGGAAAAGTACTTCTTTTTACAACGAAGACCTGTCCGAACTGTAAGCTTGCAAAAGATTCCCTGGAAAAAGCGAATATTTCTTATGAAGTAGTTGATGCGGGAGAGAATGAAGAGCTGGTTAGAAAATATGGCGTCATGCAGGCGCCGACACTGATCGTGATCAAAGAAGAAGGTGTACAGAAACTTGCAAATGCGTCCAATATCCGGGCATTTGCAGAAAAACGATAGAAAAATAGAAAACGGAGGAACTCGATATGTATGATATTGGAATTATCGGAGGGGGGACAGCAGGTCTGACAGCAGCTATCTATGGACAGCGTGCAGGAAAACGGACTCTGGTGATCGAAGGACTGAATTTTGGAGGACAGATTGTAAATTCACCGAAAGTAGAGAATTATCCGGGATTGGAGAGTATCAGCGGAAGTCAGTATTCTATGAATCTGCTGAATCAGGCGATGAAGCTGGGAGCAGAGACTGCTTCCGAGCGTGTAAAAGAAGTACGTGAGGAAGACGGGATCAAAATCATCGTGACAGACCAGAAAGAATATCCATGTAAAACAGTCGTGATTGCAACAGGAGTATCTCACAGACATCTGGGGATCCCACAGGAGGAAGCACTGGCAGGATCCGGAGTTTCTTACTGTGCAACCTGTGACGGTGCATTTTTCCGCGGGAAAGATGTAGCGGTGATCGGTGGAGGAAATACGGCTCTGCAGGATGCAGAGTTTCTTTCCAACTACTGCAATAAAGTTTACGTTGTACATCGCCGGGATGAATTCCGTGGGGAAAGCAATCTGGTAGACGTACTGAAAGAAAAAGACAATGTAGAGTTTGTTTTGGATTCCATAGTCAAAGATATTGAAGGCAAATTCATGGTAGAAAGATTGTTCCTGCGTAATAAAAAGACAGGAGAAGACTTCCATATTCCGGTATCCGGTGTTTTTGTAGCAATCGGTCAGATTCCGCAGAATGAAATCTTTGACGGTCTGGTACGCCTGGATGAAAATGGATTTATTCTGGCATCTGAGGACTGTATGACATCTCATCCGGGAATCTTTGCAGCCGGGGACTGCCGGACAAAAGAAGTGCGTCAGCTGACAACTGCAGCGGCAGATGGAAGTGTGGCGGCATTGGCGGCTTGTAAGTATCTGTCAATGAATTTTTAAGGTAATTAAGAAAATCAAAATAAAACCAAAATATTGCCAAAATGATCATGCAGAGAACAGGCTCCCACTTTCTTTGTATGGTCATTTTTTTGTATCTTTTTCGCAAACTCACAATTTCTTGCATTTTAAAAGATATTATTATAAAATAACTATATGTGTTTCCGTGGATGAGCAAGAAATGGAGTATTCTTAAATTTTATATCCAACGGAGCAGGATGATATCGGGGGAAAGAAACTATGAGTGAGAATTATAAACAGCGTTCGATCCTGGAGATTATGAATGACGTGCTCGGTACGATACGCGATTACTACGATTCAGAATATGTGTATTATATCGAGAGAGATGAAGAAGAGATTCTTACAATCTATGAGTGGTGTGCTGAATTCGTGCCGTGGCAGCGGGATAAGATCAAGATGCTTGATAAAGAACAGTGGCCGCGGTGGATCCGACAGGATATCACGGATACGACAGAAGCAGACTACAGTGTTTCTCAGCCATTGGAAGATGGAATTACGGCAGTTCTTGCAGCGGTAGGGGTACACAGAGGCGGATGTGAGATTTCTTTTATGAGGTCTCTCCTTCCATATATTTCACAGTCTATTCTTTTGCAGAAGATGCAGAAGCAGCAGGAATATCTGAGTTATCATGATGATCTGACTGGTTTGATGAACCGGAACAGCTTCGTCAGATATATGTCGGACGTACAGAAAAAAGAGCACAAATCACTGGGAGCAGTATCTGTGGACATCAATGGATTGAAGAACTTTAACCGGGAATTTGGACATGAATATGGGGATGAGGTTGTAATCCGTGTAGGTGAAGTGCTGGAGGAGCATTTCCGCAGCTCTCTGGTGTTCCGAATGACCGGAGATGAGTATCTGGTAGCGGTAGAGGATGCGACATATGATACATTTATCAAGAGCGTGAACGATGCACATCATAAACTGGACAATATCAGTCTTGGACTGGTATCTGTCGGTTATGCCTGGGAGAAAGTGGATATTGATGCAGAAAAGCTGATCGGCCGCGCAGAAGGTATGATGCGTGAAGAGAAGCAGAAGTATTATAAGAATTTGAAAAAGGGGCATCATGAGCCTATCATCAAACAGGATCTGCTCAGCGATATAGAGAATGGCAATTTTATTGTCTGTCTGGTTCCGAAAGTGGATGTAGATACTGAGGAAGTAGTCGGAGCAGAAGCAGTGGTACGCTATCACCACAAAGATCTGGGTATTATGAATCCGGGAAAATATCTGACACTTCTGGAAGAGACCAAGCTGTCTCATTATCTGGATCTGTATGTGTTTGAAGAAGTATGTAAGACGCTGCGCAGATGGGAGACGGAAGATTTGCCGATGATCCCAATCGCTGTAAATTTTGCGGGAGCAACGCTCAGACAGATAGATGTAGCAGAAAAAATGACAGCTCTGATCGAGAAGTATCATGTGTCCTGTGAGTATCTGGAAGTAGAAGTTTCAGAGTCTTACAGTGATATGAATCAGGAGATGCTTGCAGAGACGAGTAATAAGATTCGAAAGAGCAATGTGCGGGTGATTTTGGACCACTTCGGAGCAAAAGAATCCACAGTAGCGATTCTGACGATCATGGAATTTGACGGATTGAAGATAGATAAAAGTATCGTGACCAATATTGTAGGCAACGGCCGAAGCCAGAGTGTGGCAAAAGCAGTAACAGATGCCTGCTGTCAGCTGGGAGTACCGGTTTCAGCAAGTGGTGTGGAGACAAGAGACCAGCTGAATGTATTGAAAGAACTTGGCTGCAGCTGTGTACAGGGAAGCCTGTTTAACAAGCCGATCACGATTGATACATTTGAAGTCCGTTACCTGAAAGGATAAAAGTATGATACGTACCTGGCTTGCAGATATCAGAGCACTGTATGATGAGGAATGTTATCAGAAATATTTTGCAGCACTTCCTGCGTTTCGACAAGAGAAAGCAAGGAAGCTGTTGTTTCAGAAAGACAGGGCTCAGAGTGCAGGGGCATGGCTTTTATTGGAGGAGATCAGAAAGCGGTACAAAATTTCCGACCGGGCAGTTTACAATCTTTCGCATTCCGGGGATTATGTGCTGTGCTCGATCGACACTGATGCAAGAGAGGGCGTACAGCTTGGATGTGATATTGAGAAAGTCCAAAAGGCCAGAATGGAGTTAGCAAAACGTTTTTTTTGCCGCAGTGAATATGAAGATATTTTCAGATGTGATTCAAAAGAGGCAAGAGCGGAAAAGTTTCTGCAGATACTGGGTACTAAAAGAAAGTTTCATGAAAGCGACCAGAAAGGGAATGGCACTGAAGATGTCATCGTTTGAGATCCTGCTTTCGAATCCACCCAGGCTGATAAAAAAGCCGGAGGAGTTTGAAGAGACATATTATTATTGTGAGTACCCTCTGGAAGGATTTCCTTATCGAATCGCAGTCTGTTCGAACGATTTGAGGTGTCAATATTTACAGCGGAAATGGGATATGATAAAATTGCAAATGGAGGATTGAAATTATGCATATCAGTAATAAATGTTCGATCGCGGTCCATTGTCTGATTTTTATTTTTGAATATGGTACAG
>ENA-OQBV01001071-OQBV01001071.1-human-gut-metagenome-genome-assembly--contig:-NODE-1071-length-14379-cov-3.826901_pt1 | contig 14379 bp, 16 predicted proteins | sample MGYA00242750_ERZ504559 | MGnify/ENA primary metagenome ERZ504559 (study PRJEB26092, sample SAMD00036230) | human gut metagenome | host: Homo sapiens | study: EMG produced TPA metagenomics assembly of...
GTAAGAGAATCTGAGGATCTTATGGAGCATGCCAGACAGGTTGTGGAAACTGCACTGGATTCCTGCCTGGAGAACAATATCACGGACTGGGGCAAGATCAAAACCGAGGTCAAGGATGCCCTTGGAGAGTATCTGTGGAAACGGACCAAGAGAAATCCTATGATCCTGCCTATCATTATGGAGGCGTAGGTTCATGGATGAGATCAGCATGGAGATTGAGAAGCTTCTCGATGCTGTGCACAGAAGCGATGAATATCAGGAATATCAGAAACAGGCAGCCCAGCTTGAAGCGGATCCTGAGCTGAAAGCCAGAGTGATGAGATTCCGTGGAGATAATTTCAGACTGCAGAATCATTCAGACAAGGATGAGCTGTTCCATATTGCGGAACAGCTCAATCAGGAGTTTGCAAGTCTGAGACAGAACCTGAAAGTAAATGCCTATCTCGACGCAGAGCTTGCGCTGTGCAGACTGATGCAGCGGATATGCAGGACGCTGGTGGACGGGATCGACATACAGATTCCTGACTTATAGGAGGAAAGACTATGGCAGACACAAGAGACAAGGTTGGCAGGGCCGGCGTTTTTCTGGCTGGAGGGGTATTTAAAACCGCTGTATATATCTTTATTATCGTATTTCTGATCTGGGTTGGAAAATCAGCATATCAGTTTGGCTACGATGTGTTTAACCAGCAGGCTATGAGCCCGGGAGAGGGACAGCAGGTCACGGTAGTCATAAAAGAAGGTGCCTCTGCATATAAAGTAGGCAAGACACTGGAGCAGAAGGGTCTTATCAAGGATGCGCTTGCATTTACCATACAGGAAAGAATGTCCGCATATCACGGACAGATCAAAGCAGGTACATACCTTCTCAGTACAGCTTATACACCGACCAGGATCATTGCAGTGCTGTCAGGAGAAGAGAGCAAGGAAGGATCGAACAGCCAGTGATCGTAGAAGAACGCATGCAGACCTATATCAATTCACTGGATATGGGGAATACTCCATTTCTGCAGGAGTTGGAGACAAAGGCACTTGCAGACCGGGTGCCGATCATCCGGAGAGATATGCAGAGCTTTATGAGGATGCTTCTGGCACTGAAACAACCGAAGCGCATTTTGGAGGTGGGGACTGCCGTAGGCTTCTCCACACTTCTTATGTGTGAGTATGGGCCGGAAGATATGGAAATTGTTACCATAGAGAATTATGAAAAAAGAATTCCTGTCGCAAAGGATAATTTCAGGCGCGCAGGAAGAGAGTCACAGATCACGCTTCTGGAGGGAGATGCCGGAGAAATCCTGAAGAATCTTACCGGAACCTTTGATATGATCTTCATGGACGCAGCCAAGGGCCAGTATATCCACTGGCTTCCTGACGTGCTGAGACTGATGAAAGAGGGAAGCGTGCTGGTATCTGACAACGTGCTGCAGGAAGGGGATATTATTGAATCTCATTATCTTGTGGAACGGCGTAACCGTACAATCTATAAAAGAATGAGAGAATATCTCTGGCAGCTGACTCACAGTCCGGTGCTTCGTACATCGGTGCTTCCTCTTGGAGACGGAGCGGCTGTAAGTGTAAAAACAGGAGAACAGGTTTATGAAACGACCAGAACTATTGGTTCCGGCGAGCAGCCTTGAGGTTTTAAAGGTTGCCGTCATATATGGTGCAGATGCTGTTTACATCGGCGGAGAAGCTTTTGGACTTCGTGCAAAGGCTAAGAATTTTTCAAAAGAAGATATGTGTGAGGGAATCGCATTTGCCCATTCCCATGGTGTAAAGGTTTATGTGACAGTAAACATCCTGGCGCATAACCGTGATCTTGAGGGTGTAAGGGAATATCTTCAGGAACTGAAGGAGATCGGACCGGACGCACTGATCATCGCAGATCCGGGAATCTTTATGTATGCAAAGGAAATCTGCCCGGAGATTGAGCGTCACATCAGTACACAGGCAAATAATACCAATTATGAGACTTACCGTTTCTGGTATAACCTTGGTGCCAAACGTGTGGTAAGTGCAAGAGAGCTTTCTCTGGAAGAGATCCGGGAGATCCGGGCACATATTCCGGAGGATATGGAGATTGAAACGTTTATTCACGGTGCCATGTGCATTTCCTATTCCGGAAGATGTCTTCTCAGTAACTTTATGGCAGGAAGAGATGCCAATCAGGGAGCCTGTACCCATCCCTGCAGATGGAAATATTCTGTTGTGGAGGAGAAGCGTCCGGGAGAATACATGCCGGTATTTGAAAATGAAAGAGGAACCTATATCTTTAATTCCAAGGATCTCTGTATGGTAGAACATATGGAAGATATCCTTACAAGCGGTATTGACAGCCTGAAGATCGAGGACGTATGAAAACAGCTCTTTATGTGGCAACAGTGGCAAGAACCTACCGCAAAGCCATTGACGACTGTATGGAAAGTCCGGAAAAATATCATGCAAATATGCCGTGGTATCAGGAGCAGATCTCAAACTGTACCTACCGTCAGTTTACCACCGGATTTTTTTACGGAAAGCCGGATGAGAATACCCAGATCTATGACAGCAACACATATGTAAGAGAATACACATATCTTGGATTTGCAGAAGAGATCGATGAGAGAGGTCTGGCAAGACTGACACAGAGAAACAAGTTTTCTGTAGGAGAGACCATCGAGATCATGAAACCGGACGGAAGGAATATTCCGGTCACAGTGGAAGCCATTTATAATGAAGAGGGCGAAGCTATGGAGAGTGCACCACATGCTCAGCAGAGGATCTATGTGAAACTGACTGAGATGCCGGAGGTATTTGATATTCTCCGAAGAGGTGAATGATCCGAAAGGGTGGATAAGAGAGTAAAGGGGAGAACGAAAAGAACGTTCTCCCCTTTACTGATTTTCAGGAAAAAGAGTACGGAGTTTTCGAAGAGCGTTCTTTTCGATACGGGATACATAGGAGCGGCTGATGGAGAGATTTTCAGCAATCTCTCGCTGGGTCAGTGGCTCCTGACCATTCAAACCGTAGCGGCAGCAGATCACCTGGTATTCCTTTGGGGAGAGTACTGTCCGGATACAACGGAGAAGATAGGAAATGCTGTCCCTTTTGAAACAATCATCCACAACATCAACGGGTGGACTTTCAATGATATCGAGAAGGCTGATCTCGTTGCCTTCCCGGTCTGTGCCGATGGGCTCATAGAGAGAAACTTCTCTGGAACGTTTCCTGCGGGCACGGAACATCATGAGAAGCTCATTGTCAATGCACCGTGCAGCATAAGTGGAAAGCTTGGAAGTCCGGCTGGGATCAAAGGTGGAAATGGCTTTGATCAGACCTATGGTGCCTATGGAGATCAGATCATCCTGATCCTCGTCACATCCCTGATATTTTTTTGCAACATGTGCTACGAGGCGGAGATTGTGTTCGATAAGAATATTTTTTGCTTCCGGATCGCCCCTTTGGAGCTGCAGAAGATAGAACTGCTCTTCCGCAAAAGAAAGCGGTTTCAGAAAGGTTTTCAAGGGTTCACCTCAAAGGGGATTTCCTTATAGCTTATGAGCCGGACGTGCTTTTCGTGCTTTTCCAACAGAAACTTTATAAAAAGGACAGAGGCGAACACCTGTTGCGCCACATTCTGATCTGGTGTATAATCATAAAATACGAGTGACAACAATCAGTGTATATTGATGAGGAGTATATATTTTGAAAAAGAGGATAGAACAGCTTCTTAACGGAAAATTTATTTATGAACAGCCTGAGCTTCTGTTTTCACAGGACCGTATTTTCGCTACGCTGAAGGCAGGAGAGACTACAAAGGATGAGATTTATTTCGGTACCGATGACAACCGCAGGATCAGTGGCTTTGTGACTTCATCTGACCGGAGACTGGTGCCCGGATTTGACCGCTTTTCCGGAACCACAGTGCGCATGCCTTATGGGGTAGATGCAGAGGGAATGAAGCCGGGAGAGAGCTTTGAAGGCTGGCTGTGTTTTACTACCAGTATCGGAGAATATAAGCTGCCGTTCACTGTACAGGTACAGACGGAAGAGGTGAAGAGTGCAGGCAGAAAGGTATCTTCTCTGGAAGAATTTCTGCATATTGCAAAGGAAGATTTCCATGAGGCTTACCGGATCTTTACAGAACGACATTTTTCCCTGATCCTGAGTGATCAGAGTGAGAAGATCCGTTCTCTTTATGCAGGAATGTCACAGCAGCCGGTGACCTATCAGCATCTGGAGGAATTTCTGATCGCAGCCGGTGCCAAGGAAAAGGTGACATTGAGTCTGAACAGAGAAGAGGCCGGTTTTTATGATGTCAGTGAATCTGTTCAGGAATCCCTTTATATCCACAGGAGCGGATGGGGACACTTGCGGGCAGATATTGAGGTAAACGGGGATTTTCTGGAGGCAGGCAAGCATGTGGTCACAGAAGAGGATTTTATCGGAAGTACCTGTGAAATAAACTATGTGATCCGCCAGGAAAAACTTGGAAAAGGAAATCAGTACGGCGAGATCATTGTAAAAACCCCATACCAGAAACTGGTATATCACGTTCTTGCATCCAGAGGAACTGAGAGTGCCGTGAACCTGGATCTTCTGGAAAAACAGTACCGGATATCTCTGATGAAGGAATACCTGGGATATCTCTGTAAAAGAACAGATTTTCAGGCCTGGACAGCCTCTACTCATGAGAAGCTTGACCGTATGGGCGAAAACGGACTGAAATATCCGGAATATCAGCTTCTGGAAGCCTATCTTCTTCATCTGGAAGGAGAAGATGACCAGGCTTCAGAAATCCTTGAGCGTTATCAGAATAAATCCTTTCATCACAATGAACTGGAACTGGCAGGGATTTATCTGTATCTGTGTACACAGACCGGGCTGTACCGGGATAAGGAACAGGCCCTCCGCAAGGTACAGAATTTCCAGATGCAGAAGGAAGACAGCTTTATCCTTCTGAAACTGGTATTTGAAATGGATCATACGCTTTCTCCGTCAAAAAAGATCTTTCTGATGGAGGAACTTTTTGAGCGGGGATGTACAAGTCCTTTTCTGTATCTGGAAGCATGGAACAGTATTTGTGCAGATATGTCTCTGCTGCATCGAATCAATGGGTTCTGGGCCCAGGTATTCCTTTTTGCAGGAAAAGAACAGATGCTGACGGAAGAGCTGGTCATGCGCCTGGCATATCTTTCCGGTTATGAGAAAGCTTTTAACGAAAGTCTGTACCGTGCTATGGCCATGGGATGTGAAGCCTTTCCGTCGGATGATACCGTGGAAGCTATCTGTAAATATATTATGAAGGGAAATCCAAGAAAACCGGAATATTTTCAGTGGTTTTCCGCTGCCGTGGACCGCGGGATTCGGATCACACGGCTGTATGAATATTATGTGGAAACACTGGATACTTCTTATCGGAGAGTCCTGCCGAAACCGCTTTTGATGTATTTTACCTATAACAACAATACTCTCGGTGATTCCAAGCGTGCCTATCTGTATGCATGCATCATTGCAGGGAAGGAACGTGATCCACAGACATACGAAAGTTATCGTGAAAGCATGGAAGATTTGCTTCCGTAAGTTACGGAAGCCGGATGAATGAAATTATGCCGCTGTTTATCAGGAATTCATGCGGGAACCATCGGACAGCGAAAAAGCGCAGGTGATCGCCTCCAGAATGTTTACCTGCCGGCTGTATACGGATGATCCGAAGGTCCGCAGTGTGATCGTCCGTCACAGACAGATGAAACAGGAAGAAATCTATCCGTGTATCCATGGGATCGCTTACCCAAGGATCTGCAGCGAAGATGCGGCCGTTGTATTTCAGGATGAAAAACAGAGACGTTATGCTGCTACGGTAGATTATAATCTGACACCACTTTTTGATGATCGTGAGATGGTTCCGGCAGTGCTGGAAAAAGGGGCGGATGAACCGGCTGTGCTTTTGTATTACTGTCAGGGTCAGGAGATCAGTCGTAAGAATCTGGGAATTTTTCAGAAACTGGTCCTTTCACCGGCGTTTACCGATGAATATAAGAGGCTGATCCGCAAAAAGATCCTGGATTATTATCGGGATCACGTGCAGGGAGAAGATCTGGATGCCTGTCTGGAGATGATGGATTATCGGGAATATGCCATGGTCGACCGGAAAACCCTTCTGGAGATCCTGATCCAGCGGGGACTGTTTCCGCAGGCTATGAGCGTGGTGGAAGCATTTGGATTTGAAGGAGTAGAGGAGCGTGCGCTTCTGAAGCTGGTAAGCCGTATGATCATCCGCTGTGACTGTGCGGAAGACGAAGAGCTGATCGCACTTTCCTCTCATGTATACCGACAGGGAATCTATGATGAAGTGATCCTCATGTATCTGATGAAATTCCGGTTTGGACCTGTGGATGAACTTCTGGATATCTGGAAAAGTGCCTGTGGGTTTGAGATGGATACCTATAATCTGGAGGAGAGGATCCTTTCTCTTCTGATGTTTAACTGGGATTACCGGCCAGAGGGTGCGGATATCCTGAAAGCATATATCCGTCATTCCGGAAAAGAGAGTGTGATTGGTGCGTATCTGACTCTGATGTCTTACGGAATGTTTGTAAAAGAAATGCCGGAGATGCCTGGACTTAAGGAGTATCTGAAAAATCGCAGAGAAAAGGAGTGGCCCGGAGACCGGATCTGTGACCTGACCCTTCTGAAACTGCTTTCCGAAGAAAAAACTGCTGATGAAGAAAATCTGGAAATGGAGGAAAAAATCCTCTCCTCCTGTGTAAAGGAAGGAATGCTATTTGAGTTTTTCCGGAATCTGGATCAGAGTATCCTGCGACCGTATCAGCTGGATGATAAGACTTTTGTAGAGTATCATACTTCACCGGAGACTTTGGTCACACTGTATTATTCCCTGGATACAGGACTTGGAACTGTACCGGACTATAAAAGTGAACCGCTCAAAAATGTCTATGAGGGAATTTTTGCCAGAGCATTTACATTGTTTTATGGAGAGACCCTGCGATATTATTTCCAGACAGAAGATGAAACCGGTGTACACAAAACGGAAGAAAAAATACTGACCATGAGCCAGAGTAATGACCAGGCATCCAGCAAATATCAGCTGATCAATCAAATACTCTGTGCAAGGAAACTGGAGAAAGATACGGAAGTGAAGGAGAAGCTGGCACAGTATCTCCGGCAGGAACAGTACGTTAATGAAATGTTTGTCATAGAGAAGGAACCGGAAAGATGAATGAAATTCGTGACTTGATCATAGGAATTGATATTGGAAAAAGAATACACACAGATCTGTTATTATGACAGAAAAGCAGAAGAAGCCCGTTCTCTTTCCATGAAGGTAGGAGCCAGTCAGTACGAAGCTCCGGGCTGTATCTGCTATCGTACCGATCACGGTGATTACTGCGTAGGCCTGGAAGCAGAGTATTTTGCCAGGGAAAAGGGCGGGATCATGATCGGAAATATCTATGATATCTGTCAGAAGGAAGAAAAGATCCAGGTGGCAGGAGAGGAAAAAGAGCCGGCAGAGCTTCTGGCACATTTTCTAAGGGGAATCCTGAAATTTCTGGGAATCCAGGATATCGTAAAGAATACCCGGTGCCTTTGTATCACATCGCCGGAGCTTAGTACACTTCAGGTACGGAATTATCAGAAGGCCTGCAGCCTTGCAGGTTTTTCCCGTGAGAAATATATGCTTATGGACTATGGCGAGAGCTTTTATTATTATGCACTGGGACAGAAACGGGAAACCTGGAATCGAAGTGTAGGATGGTATGCCTTTGCAGGCGATACGGTAACTTTCCGGAAGCTGACCATCAACGGCTCTTCCAGACCGGTGCTTGTAAAACTGGAGGATCCGGTCAGTACAAAGCTTGAACCGGAAGAAGAGATCCGTGATGTGGAATTTTACCGTTTTATCAGTAAGACTCTCGGCAAAGAGCTCTTCTCCAGTGTGCAGATCACGGGAGAAGGATTTGACCAGCAGTGGGCACAGCAGTCTGTAAAGCTCCTGTGTCATCAGGGACGGAAGGTTTTTTACGGAAACAATCTTTTTGCAAAGGGAGCCTGCATAGCCGGTAAGGACAGGCTGGAGGATAAAAAACTCAAAGGTTACCGCTATTTAAGTGATTCGCTGGTGACTGCGGACGTAGGAATGGATATGCGGGTGATGGGCTCTCCGGCTTACTATCCGCTGATCGAAAGCGGCAGCAACTGGTATGAATGCAGTGCATCCTGCGAGCTGATCCTGGATGATACCAGTGAACTGGTATTTGTAGTAAGTATTCCGGAAGAAACCGAGAAGAAACGTGTGGCCATGGCACTTGAGGGTCTGCCAAAGCGGCCTAATCGGACTTCAAGGCTTTCCCTCACGCTGAAATACGTATCGTCGAGAGACTGTGAGATCACAGTAGAGGATCTGGGCTTTGGCGAAATGTATCCTTCCAGTGGGAAGATCTGGAGGGAACTGGTACGATGGGATGAGCAGGAAGAAAGGAAGCAGGCATGAGCGGATATATTTTATGTCAGACAAAAAAAGCACAGCGTCCTTATTTTATAGAGAATATCAGTATGAATATTTATTCTATAGAAGAACTCTGCTATTATCTTTATAACAATCTTTATCTTGTGGACAGCTCATTGATCAGCAGTAAGCTCTGTACCTGGCTGGAGGAAGAACTGGAGCTTCCGAAGCTTGCGGCCAAGCTGAAACCTTATATTGGAAGAGAGGCTGGACTTGAAGAAGTACTGTATCCGATATTTAAAGAGATCAATTATCTGGCTTATGAAGAGCTTAAGACCTTAAACGGGCGCATTGAAGCCAGAAAACGTGAACCTGAAGAAATACGGGAGAAACGCAAAGGTGATGCGCTGATGGAGAATCGGATGTATGTGAATGCACTCCGTGTTTATCAGAAGCTTCTGGAGCATGGCGGGAAAGAAATCACCGGAGAGATGCGTGAAAGGATCCTGCATAATCAGGGATGCGCATACAGTTACCTGTTCCAGATGGATAAAGCGCTGGATTGTTTTTGGAAAGCATGGAAGGAGAATCATTCAGAGAAAGCGATGAAGGTTTATCTTCTGGCCTACCGCAGTGTTCACAGTGAAGAAGAATACAGGAAACGACAGGAAGATCTGAAGACAGATGAAATGGTAAGGCAGGAAACAGACCAGGCTCTGAAAAGCTTTGCCGGTCTTCCGGAGCAGCATATCGCATCCGGAGAAACCGACAGGATCCTGGAGGATCTCACAAGAGAATATCACAGAAGTACCGGCTCTTAAAGCTGTTCAAGAAGTCCCAGCAGGATCTGCCGGGCTTCTTTTTTTGTATATACGGATTCTTCCTCAGACAGGGAACAGAGGTAATCATTCAGGGCCTGTCCGATACTAGTCTCTTTCAGATAGATACAGAGAAAAGTATCTTTTTCGGAAAGAAAGCAGAGAAAAACGGAATAGTCAGACAGAACTTCCAGATGGATCCCGGTTTCAGGAAGTATGGAAGGCTTCAGGATCCTGCATTTTTCATGTCCCATATCTGTGTCAAGAAGATGCTTGAGGGCTTTTTTTCGTTCTTCTTTCGGAAGAGGGGTCTGATGGTAGGAATAAGGTCCGTCAAGGAGTCCGGTACGGGCAAATTTCCGGATCCCGCTCAGTGTAAAATAATTGCAGGAAAAGGCAGCTTCTGTAAAAGAAAAGGAAGTCTGGTTCAGAACCGCTGCCAGCTGGGTATAGACCGGATCGGAAAGATCGATATCCCTGTTATCAAACAATGACTGAATAAAGCCCGGACCATAGGACATCAGTGCAAGGCAGGGATGAGATTCCAGTGCAAAATTTGTTGAGATCTTTGTCTGCATGATAGAACCAAAGATATTAAGGATCCTGTCCGGAGAATCCGACTGCAGGAAGAATTGGCTGGAATTCTCAAGAGCCCGTCGGAATTCCTGTTGATATGCGTGGATCGCTTCCGGATTTTCAGTAAAAATACAGGTCATCATATCCGAGGATAACAGCAGCAGCTTTTTTTCAGTGAGTAAGAAAAAAGGAACAGTTCATAGCTGGAAAACTCTCGCTGTCTGAGTATAGTAATAATATGGCTGGTAGCCCACAAAACCTGACAGGATCGGAAGGAGTGTGCAGAGAAAGGTTTCCAGATTCATGTTGTAATCCGGTGAGGCGGACGGGTTCTGGTGAAGCGGCAGGATCTGGATCACCGGTGGCAGTTTCTCATATTTGGGATAAAGATGGGAAAAGATCTGTACAAGAAGCCGGCAGTTGGCCGGAAGGTTGGTACGGATCGTTTCAGAAGAATTGGAAGACAGGATGTCCTCAAAAGGCTCAGGACCTTCTTTTCCACATCAAGAGAAAAGTTCCACGGTAAAGGGAAAGGATGGAAGCCTGAGAAACCCTCCCGGGAAATGACCTGCTGGGAGCTGATAACACCCAGAAGCTCCTGTATATATTTGCGATTGTAATATATTTCTTTTCCGATTTTTTCTATTTATATAATTCCATCAGTTCCCTGCGTTGGGAAGGATTGATCCGGAGGGAATCGCAGAACTGGCGCACAAAATCAATACCGGGAAGACGTTTCCCTGTGATCATACGTTGTAGCGAGGTACGGTCAAGTCCCGAAGAAGCAGATAACTGATAAACGTTTTCTCCTGTATCCTTTAGGTATTCCCCGGCATTTTGTTAGCTGAAATCAGACATAGTAGTACTCCTTTTGGTGCTTATATGACATTATTATACGAAAACAGATCATGAAATTGCAATAATTTGTAAAAAAACAAGGCACAATTAGAAGCACATATTGCGCAGGTCTTTCTTTGAAAAATAAAATGTTAATATCAGAAAGAGCATGAGGGAGGAAAACACGGCAATGGCAGTGATGACGATCGCGATATGTGATGAAATACGAAAGGATGCACAGAAGCTGTACAGGCAGCTTTCCACACTGGTTCCTGATGCAGAGCTCCTTCTGTATCGGACCAGAGAGAGTCTTCTGAAAGGACTGGCAGAGGGACACAAGATCTGCGATCTGATATTTCTGGGGCTGGATGGTGATCAGGGCAGGAGTCTGGAAACTGTACGGACAATGCGCCTGAAAGGACATTATATCCCGGTTGTGCTGGTGGCAGAGAATGAAAAATTCTATAAAGAAGCATTTGAAGTGTTTGCCTATAACTATCTGGTCAAACCGGTTGAAAGTGGAGAACTGGAACATGTTCTGGTACATATCCTGGAGATATGCAGGCGTGAAGGCGGAAGAGCGTTGTATTTTCGCTACAGGACACATGTTTATACACTGCAGCACGATCATCTGGCATATATATCCAGTAGTCTTCACAGTGTGACATTTCATCTTACCGATGGAAAAAAAGATCAGCTGCAGAGCCAGGCTGGGGGATTTTTCGGGACAGCTGTCAGACAGCAGCTTTTTGAGATGTCATCAGAGCTTTTGTATTAACATGGAGAAGGTAACTTCACTTAAGAAGAACAGTTTTGTGGTCGGACAGACGGAAATCCCAATTTCCAGAACATATCTGAAAACGGCCAGAAAGAAATACAAAGATTATCTGGCAGAGCAGAAGGTTTGCTCTTGACAGCTCCTTTTGGGTATGTTACTATAACCATACGCTTTCACGTGGTAGAGTGACCATGTGATAAAGAGATAACCGAAAAAAGGAGAATGACCATGAAGAAAAGAACAGTTGCAGTAGTAATGGCGGCAGCGATGACAATAGGAATGATGGTAACAGGAGTGAGTGTACAGGCAGGTGTTGAGGATAAGACCCTGATCGTAGGATTTGATGCTGAATATCCTCCGTTCGGATATAAGGATGATAACGGAGAATATGTAGGATTTGACCTTGACCTTGCCCAGGAAGTATGTGATAATCTTGGCTGGGAACTTGTTAAGAAGCCTATCAACTGGGATTCCAAGGATATGGAGCTGAACTCCGGAACGATCGACTGTATATGGAATGGATTTACTATCAACGGACGTGAGGATGACTATACATGGAGTGATCCATACATCAACAATGAGCAGGTGATCGTAGTTGCCAAGGATTCTGAAATTGAGAAGCTTGCGGATCTTAAGGGCAAGAACGTAGTTGTACAGGCTGCATCCGCTGCACTGGACGCATTGAACAACGATGACAATAAGGACCTGAAGGACAGCTTTGCATCTCTTACAGAGAATCCGGACTACAACACTGCATTTATGAATATTGATTCCGGAGCTGCAGACGCTGTTGCTGTTGATATTGGTGTTGCTAACTATCAGCTTTCCCAGAGAGGCAAGGATAAATATGTGATCCTTGACGAGCCGATCCAGAACGAGCAGTATGGCATCGGATTCAAGAAGGGAAATGATGAGCTGAAGGATCTCGTATGGGATGAGGTCAAGAAGCTTGACGAGTCCGGTGAGGTTGACAAGCTTGCAGATAAGTATGAACTGGATAAAGAGCATGCTCTGCATCAGCGAGGACAAGGATAAGACAGAGAATTCTGATTCAGCAGAAGCTGACACAGAAGAAAGTGCAGACAGCACAGAGAAAGAAACCGATTCTGAATCCAAATGATCCGGTACAGATCCGGTACAGTAAAAGCTGTGAAGATATTTTTTAAGCTATCCAACAGCAGTAGAAATAAGAAACATAGCAGAAGCTTTTGAAGCTTCCGCATAAAAAGGAAATGAGGGTGCTTCGGCGCAGAAAGAGCTGCCGTACACGCTCATTTCCTGTTGTTTACAGGAATTACAGGTATCAGTCCGATAAATGGGACTGATACTCCGAACCAGGAGGAAAAAAATGAGTTTTAGTGTAATGCTCCAGCAGCTGGCAGGAGGAATGCTGGTCTCTATTGAGATCTTTTTTGTAACCTTGCTGTTTTCTCTGCCGCTGGGACTTCTGATCTGTTTTGGCAGAATGTCCAGAAACAAAGTGATCCGTACCATTGTATCCGGGTACATATCCATCATGAGAGGAACGCCGCTGATGCTGCAGCTGATGGTGGTATATTTCGGCCCTTATTTTATCTTCGGGATCCGTATTTCCATGGGATATAGTCTGATCGCTGTATTTATCGCATTTGCCATCAACTATGCAGCTTACTTTGCAGAAATCTACCGCGGCGGCATTGAATCCATGCCGGTGGGACAGTATGAAGCTGCAAAGATCCTTGGATACAATAAGGTGCAGACATTTTTCCGCATCATTCTTCCACAGGTGATCAAGAGGATTTTGCCGTCTATTACAAATGAGGTCATTACGCTGGTCAAGGATACTTCCCTTGCGTTTGTTGTGGCAGTTGCGGAGATGTTTACCATTGCCAAGCAGATCGCAAGTGCACAGACAACAATGATGCCATTTGTGATCGCTGCGATATTTTATTATGTGTTCAACCTGATCGTGGCTGTTGTGATGCAGAAGGTTGAGAAAAGTATGAATTACTACCGCTAACCGGAATGGAGAGTATAAAATATGAAATTATTTGAAATGAAACATATCAAAAAAAGCTTTGACGGACTGGAAGTTCTCAAAGATATCTCTCTTGACGTGGAAGAGGGAGAAGTTTTAAGTATCATCGGTCCTTCCGGTTCCGGCAAGTCAACCATCCTGCGTTGTGCCACAGGACTTGAGACGCCGGACAGCGGCGAGATCATCAAAAACGGTGATGTGGGACTGGTGTTCCAGCAGTTCAATCTGTTTCCGCATTTTTCCGTACTGAAAAATATAGTGGATGCACCTTTGAAGGTGCAGAAGAGAAAGAAAGATGAGGTTTACGTCCAGGCAAGAAGCCTTCTTAAGAAAATGGGCCTTGCAGACAAGGAGAAGGCATATCCTTTTCAGCTTTCCGGAGGACAGCAGCAGCGAGTTTCCATTGCCCGTGCGCTCTGTATGAATCCGAAGATCCTGTTTTTTGATGAACCTACATCTGCACTTGATCCGGAACTGACCGGTGAGATCCTGAAGGTTATCAAGGATCTTGCTCAGGAGCATATCACCATGGTGATCGTTACTCATGAAATGAATTTTGCAAGAGATATTTCCGACCGTATCATCTTTATGGATAAGGGTGTGATCGCAGTGGAGGGAACGCCGCAGGAGGTATTTTCTTCCGAAAATGGCAGAATGAAGGAATTTTTGGGAAAATTCCATCAGGGTATGGAGTAACAAACGGTTGCTTTTAAAGAGGCAATGTTATATAATTTCAAGAGGCGTGAATTAACCAGATTCGGGCAGATAACGGATCATTCGCCATTCCGGCCCGGATGTATGTAATCAGGAGGATAATAATGAATACAGACAGATATGTAAGCCCGCTGTCAGAGCGGTACGCAAGCAAAGAGATGCAGTACATTTTTTCCCCGGACATGAAATTCCG
>ENA-OQBV01001075-OQBV01001075.1-human-gut-metagenome-genome-assembly--contig:-NODE-1075-length-14346-cov-2.529784_pt1 | contig 14346 bp, 17 predicted proteins | sample MGYA00242750_ERZ504559 | MGnify/ENA primary metagenome ERZ504559 (study PRJEB26092, sample SAMD00036230) | human gut metagenome | host: Homo sapiens | study: EMG produced TPA metagenomics assembly of...
CCTAAATGACAAAATAACGTACAAACAGCAGAGTTATAATATACTTCTTCATAGGTATTTGATTATTTCGCTTCAATATTACATCATATTTGATTTAACACCTATAAAAATAAACCTTTTTCTTCTAATTTACAGACAAACAAGAAAACATCGATCTGCTTCATAAAAATAAGAACAAATCCGATGGTTACAAATCCTATCTACAAACGTCATTACTTATAAGCCGTAAAATGGAGGCCATTTAACTTTTAAAAGCGGCGATTTTTAGAAAGTATAACATAAAGGTGATTACGCTCTCTTAATCAATGTATTAATGGGAGAATGTTCTGTTCTCGTATTGAATAACGACGCTGCAAAAAGCATACTTGGGCGAGAGTATCGTTACTTAATCGTTACCTCCCGAAAGGTGGGAAAAGGCAGGTCTCAACAGGCTATTTTTCAATATCTTGCGTTGTTTTTCATATCCTCTGATAACTCAATAAATAGTAACTTTGTAACAGTAAAAAATTGAGTTTATGAGGAGTACATTCAAAGTTTTGTTCTACACCAAGAACCAGTCCATTAAAAATGGCCGTGTTCCTGTCATGGGCCGTATCACCGTCAACGGTACGACGGCGAGTTTCAGTTGCAAGCGCGACGTTCCCCTTGCCCTTTGGGACGCCAAGGGGAACTGCGCCAGGGGCAAATCCGACGAGGCACGGCGGCTGAACCAAGACCTAGACAATATCAAGGCCCAGATCGGAAAACATTACCAGTACCTTTCAGACCATGACTCGCTTCTGACAGCCAAGAGAGTCTATGACCGCTATAACGGCTTCGGGGACGAGGTACATTCGCTGATGGAGATTTTTGACAGCCAGATAGAGGATTACAGGCGGCAGATCGGCAAGACCAAGGCGGAAAGCACCTATCGGGGGCTGGTGAATGACCGCAAATGCCTGCTTCATTATCTGAAGGACAAGTTGGGGGTGGAAGACGTTCCGCTGGCATCGTTGGACTTAGACTTCATCAAGGGCTTCTATAACTGGATGTTATCCGTGCGGGGACTTTCCAAATCCACTGCCTTCGAGCGTATCAATACGATGAAATGGCTGATGTACAAGGCCGTGGATGACGGATGGCTCAGGAAGCATCCGTTCAAGAAGTTCGAGTGCCGTCCGGAATACAAGAAACGCCCTTTCCTCTCGGAGGAGGACTTGCTGCGTCTGCTCCGTGTCAAGCTGAGTTACAAGCGGCAGCGGGCTTTCCGGGACATGTTCGTTTTCATGTGTTTCAGCGGTCTGGCCCATGCCGATTTGAAGGAGCTGACTTACAAGAACATCCATACTGATTCCGACGGAGGTACCTGGTTGACGGGCAACCGTGTGAAGACGAAAGTGCCTTACGTGGTCAAGCTGCTCCCGATAGCCGTGGAACTTATCGAACGGTACCGGGACGTGAGGGAGGGCAAGGACACCCCGGACAAGGTGTTCCCGGCCGGAAACCGCAAGACGATGGAGGACAGCCTGAAGCGTATCGGTGAGAAAGCGGGCTGCAGCGTCCGGCTCAGCCCGCATGTCGGCCGCCACACCTATGCCACCCTGACCCTTACCAAGGGTATGCCGCTGGAGACCCTGCAGCGGGTGCTGGGGCATAAGAACATCCTTTCCACGCAGGTTTATGCCGAGCTTATCAATCCCAAAGTCGGTGAGGATACCGACAAGGTCCGCGAGAAAATCGGCGACATGTACTGTCTTGACTGTTAAAACGGGAAGGCGGGGGTGTCCGAACGGATTGTTCGACACCCCTGCCTTTGTCATGTTCCGGGCCGTCTATCTGGCGTACCTCCTGTAGTTCCGGTAGTTCTTCCGCAATGTCTCGTACAGGACACTTTCAGGATACAGTATTTTCCCCCCGATGGTGGTATAGGGTATGCCCCCTTCATCACGCAGTGTCTGCAGGGTCCTTTTTGAGATATGCAGCAGTTCGCACACCTCTTCCCCTTGCAGGTAATGCTCGTCCGCGATGGTGGGACGTATCCTTGCCGTCGCCGCTTCCACCGATCTGCCGATCTTTTTCATCCATCCGGCCAGTTCCTTGAACTCTTCCGAATCTTTTGTGATGATTTCCGCCATTATTTTCTTCTTTTCTTAATGAGACCTTCTTCCAGTATTTGCCGGATATCCGCTTCCTTGTAAAAGCATTTCCCTCCGATGTTCGAATAAGGGATCAGCCCCCTGTCCCGGTGGTTCTGCAGGCATCTTTTGGATATGCCAAGTGCCATGCAGACTTCCTGGGCGTCCAACCACTTCTCCGGTGATGCCGGAGACACTTTCCTCTGGAAATCGCCCAGCTGCACGGAAAGCATGCTGAGCTGTCTTTTCAGTTCCAGATACGCGCTTGTTTCAATAATCGTAATTTCCATAAAATTATATTTATAAATTCATAACATTCACAAAATAAAATGTTTCCGTATTCTCTCACGGCCTCTTCCATGCCGGGCGGCAAGGAAGGGGGGGCGGCGGTCACGACTCCCCTTCGTCCTTTATTTTTTTGCGTAAAAGTCAAATCCGGCTGTCCCACCGGCCTATAATCCCGAATTTATTTCCTATCTTTATCCCGAAAATACGAATTCATTCAGGGCCGGGGTAATCCTCCGTTCCTGCTGATATATAGACATAACGTTCGCGGAACGCCCTCAAGACGAAATCTGGTACATTTCAAAAGAATAAGGGACTTCTGCGTAAGGCTATGCTATGCGTTGTCATAGCGTGGCTTGCGCAACTCTTATTCTTGGTTTACCAGAGCCACGTCTTGAAGTTGCGTAAGGCCACGCTCTTTTTATGGCCTTCTCCGGAACCATTGTGTAATAAAAAAAAGAACATTCATATGGCGACGGTTCAGATCCTGGCTTTCATCACCCTTGACGGCTACCTTGCCCGCAGGACTACATTTCCCGATTTGTGGGAACACCCCGATAAATATGGCATCACCCGTATCCGGGAGGGTGCCTTGTCCCGCCTTGACCCTGATGTTTCCTTCATATCCCTTACGGAATGGAAACACGGGCACTCCGGCGTATATCTTGCGGAAGCGGCTTTGGAGACGCTTCCTTTTACGGACAGCCTTCTCCGCTTTGGCATGGCCGACGAGCTGGTCTTGTATGTCCTGCCCCGCTTCCAGGGGGAAGGCTCCCATCTGTTCGAGGGAGTCCCGGTTTTCCTTATGGGAGCTGGCCGGGACACGGAGTTTCGACAGGGATGTCTGCCGCCTGCATTACAGACGGGTCGCTGGCGGGTAACGGCTGTCTCTCCACCGGGGTGTCCCTGAATGTCATCTCTATCCTGTAATTCTCGTCCATCTTAAGGGATGCCTCATAGGGCCTTCCCTTCCTGCTGACAAAAGGCAGGAAATCTGTCTTCTTTCCTTCCAGCAGGCAGAGCATCTCCTCGTCGGTCAAGCTCCCTTGCGTTGAATGTCCTGAAAAGCAGGAACGCGCAGTCCGGGTCGCCGCACCGGGGCCACCTTCCGGTGAAGGGTCAGTGTCTCCATGCCGCATTTGGGACAGCGGTGGCGGGACGGTTCGGGATGCTCGAACCGGACCTCCGAGAGTTCCTCCACGATCTGCCGCGCGTATTCTTCAACCTTTTGTATGAACACGTCCGCGTCCAGTTCTCCCCGCTCGATCTCCTGCAGGTCCTTTTCCCACCGGGCGGTCATTTCCGGATCGGCGATCAGCTTGTCCCTGACAGCCTCATACACCTCCAGCCCTTTCGGGGTGGGCAGCAGGCCGCATCCCTGTCTTTCGACATACCGGCGCGCGATGAGCAGTTCGATGACACCGGCCCTTGTGGAGGAGGTACCGAGTCCGCACCGTTCCATTTCAGACAGCAGCGAGGCTTCCGTAAAGAGCGGCTTGGGAGAGGTTTCCCCGCTTCGGACGGATATGTCCGTTACCGGCAGCACCTCGTCCTGCTCCCAGGAGGGGAACACGGTGTCTTCCTCTTTCCCGGTCTCGCTATAAACGCTTTTCCATCCGGCGTGCACCGTCCGGCGGTATCCGCTCTCGAACAGGGTTCCCCCGCATTCGATGCAGACGTCCGCCTCCTCCCCCGTGCAGTCATCCGAGAAGGCTTCCAGCATCCTGCCTGCGACCATCCGGTAGAGGTTCTGCTCATCAAGCGGCAGTTTGTCGGGTATGTTTTCCGTTATGATAATGGCATGGTGTCCGGTCACCTTGCCGTCATCGGCTACACGGGTGGATAGCACCCTGCCTTCCAGAGCTTCCGCATGACGAGCGAAACACGGGTCGTCTTTCAGAAGGGAGAGCAGTGCCGGCATCCTCTCCAGCATGTCCTCCCGGATATGGCGGCAGGAGGTGCGCGGGTATGAGATGTATCCTCCCTCATACAGCCTCTGCAGGACCGATGCCGTCTGTCCTGCCGTCAGCCCCATCCGGAGGTTCGCCTCCTTCTGCAAGGAGGCCAGGTCATACAAAGGGGCGGTTCCTCCACCGTTTCCTTTCTCTCCGCCTGTATTACTGTCGCCACATGCGATGCCGCGATCCGGTTCCGGGCGGCGACGGCCTCCTGCTGCTGCATGTATTTTTCCGGGCAGGTGAAAACAAGCTCTTTACCGTCCTTGAGGACCGACAGCTCCAGCCGGTAATAAGGTACGGCGTTGAAATCCCTGTTCTCCAGGTAACGGCGCGAGATAAGGGCGAGCACCGGTGTCTGTACCCGTCCGAGCGAGTGGTTCTTTCTCTTTGCCGCCATGCCGAGCGCGAGGCTCGTGTTGTACCCGATGATCCGGTCGGCTTCCCTCCGTGCCCTGCCTGCCAGGTACAGACCTTCATAGAGACTGTCCGGTCTAAGGTCAAGGAACGCCTCGCGGATCGCATCGTCCGTCAGTGAGGAAAGCCACAGGCGTTCCGTTTTCCCCTTGAAGCCCAGATAGTCATAAAGGTTGCGGGCGACCAGTTGCCCTTCGCGGGAGGTGTCCGTGGCCGTAACCGCCCCGTCCGCTTCCCGCAGCAGCCTGCCGATAATTTCCAGCTGCCTGACGGCTACGAGATCATCCCGGAAACCATCCTCCGTCCTTGTCTGGCGGACGGCGAGTCCGGAGGGGACTGCAAGGGGAAGCATCTCCCTTGTAAAAGGTCTTTCCGGACAGGAAAATGGGGAAACCGGAGCCAGCAGGTGGCCGAACGTTCATGTGACGGCGTAGCCGTTTCCGGTGAGGTACCCGTCTTCCATTTTGTCCGCGCCCAATACGCGGGCCAGTCTTTTAGCCACGAGGGGCTTTTCACAAATCACGACTTTCATTTTCTTACATTTTTATTGTCAGGTTATTATCTGTTGTTGATGGACTATCCTATTTTCGGCCCTTTCTTCGATTTCCCGGCTCCTTTGGCGGGTTTCTCTCCGCTCCGGGCTTTCCTGGTCTTCCCGATTTTCTCGGAAAGCTGCGGCGTATTCTCCATGCTTTCCGTGGGTGAAGGGACAGTCCGGGCGGGAGGAAGCCCCGTGGGGGCCATGTCATACCCTTTGGAGGTCATCTCCAGCCTCACGTGGTCCATCGGCTTGAGGTACAGGGTGGCTTTCCCGTCGGAGGTGAACTCGTAAAGGACCGTCTCCCTTCCGGCGAGGATGCTCTCATAGTTCTGGTAGCAGAGGCTTTCCTGCGGAACACCGTTCTGTCGGAGCATCCCGCAGATCTCGTCGGGGCACAGGTTCCCGAACTTCCTGTCATGCGGCGAGGCGAATATATACTCGTAGGTGGACAGCAGCAGGCTCTCCTGGAGCAGGCTCGGGCAGCGGTCATAGGTGGTCATCCGGTATATTTTCCTGGATATGTCCTTCAGCTGTCGGGAAAGGTCTCGGGGCTTGGAGGAGAGCGGTATGCTTCCCAGGCGGATGAGCGAGCGGTTGATGTCGCTGATGACGCTCCTTTCCCACCTTGCGAGCAGGTCCGCGCGGTTCTGCCGGAAATTCTCACGGAGAATCCCCGGAATTCCTTTGGTGTTGAAGAACAGGCTGACGCGTTTCCATAAGGAGGGTTTCCTCAGGTTGGTGGCGCTCCAACGGATGACATTGAAACGGTAGCCTTCCATGAATTGCCGGAGCGGGTTCCGGTATGAGAAAATATCCCTTATGGTCTTCTGCAGCGCCTTGCGGTCGATGGTACGTCTTCCGGCATCGAGCAGTTCTTCGGGGGTGAATGATTCTGTTGTTTCCATTTCGGTTTATAATTGGGGTTTCACTTTTTGGGAGGCCGTACCCTTTTCGTTTGCGGGCCGCCCCCTTTTTCTTCGTCGCCGGTAGCCGGGGGGAACGTCTTCTTTTGCCGGGCTTTCCGCCATGCGGCGTATCCTTTGCCGCATACTTTCGTCCGCTTTCTGCTCCCGGGAGGGCATCTCCCTGCGGATTCCTTCCCTTTTCAGGAGGAATTCCGCGATGGTCCTGGACTTTTCCCGAAGGTCGTGTATCCTCTCCTCATAGGGGAAATCCCGGTATAGATCCCTTTTTCCCGCGAGCGTGCGGAGCTCTTTCTCGATACCGGCGAACTCTTTCCCGTAACGGAACGGCCCGTCCATATACAGGTGGGCGTATCCCTTCCGGGCGATATCCTGCAGGGTCATGATCTCACGGTTGCCTGCGGAGAGTGTCAGGGAGTTGGCCTTTACGAAACGCTCCAGGTTCTCCGCCGTGGGCGACATGTCGAAAGATACCGTCGGAAGATAGCCGGCAAGGAGTTCCAGCGGGGGCTGCGAGGCGGGGAAATCCCGCCCGTTGTTCCGAGACATTTCCAGCAGCTTCCGGGAGGCCGTTTCGATCCGGTAGATGGAAAGCGTTTTCAGCCCTTCCCATGCGGTGGAATAGAAACGGTCCGCCATGTCCTGCAGCATCCCGCGCATACGCTCCGGACCCTGCAGGCCGTCGTTGAATACCCTGACACCCCGTTCCGTCTTCACGAAAGTAAGGCGGAACAGGGCTTTCTTACCTTCCGAGGTTCTTTCCATGGCGGTCCTCATAGGCCTCGTAGTTCCGGCAGCCGGACGAACGCTCCATCTCTTTGAGGGCGTACGGTCTATCTCCCTCCCGTGCGCCCTCAGGTAGACGGCCCGTCTGAGCGGGACCGGGTTCCCTCCGGATATCCCGTCGTATCTGGGGATGAGCTTCCATACTTTCCCGGGGTGTTCCTCCCTGGAGCTCCTCCCTTGTCGGGAGCATTTTTTCCGGCACTCCTTCCAGGGCCAGCAGCAGGTTGTCCGGGACCGTCCCGTTTCCCTCCCTTATGGCTTTGTCGGCGGCATGCCCGATGAATTCCATGAAGGGATCCGTGCCCTGCGGCCTGTGTCGGACCACCATGAAGGAGTTTATCCGGTTGTCCGGACACAGTTCCAGATAGAGGTTTCCGTGTTTTTCCTCCCGGGGGCGTTTCCAAGACCTTTTCAGCCGTTCCAGCCATGCCATGTTATATCCGTCTTTTAGGGGTTCCATTTGCTTTCTTCCGTCTGTTTATTGTCTTTTTACCGGCAAGCGGTTCAGATGCGGGCTTAAGTCCTTTTCCCTGTATGGGAGACACGTGTTCCCGAACTTTGTATTCCGTTCTGAGGATTCTCTCCGCCATGTTCATGGAAGCCTGTCCAAGTGCCCGGTACATCACAATGTCGTTCCTTTCCAGGCAGGCCTGCCGACGTTCATACAGGCTGCGGAATCCGGCCCGGTGGACGGATACCTTCTCCAGCTGTCCGGGATCCGACAGCCCCCTGGCACGGATTCCGGTCAGGGCGGCGATCTCGTTCGCCTCGTCCGTGGCATTGAGGCCGAAGGTCTTGACAAACCGCCTGAACGCCTCACCGTCCGCGTGCATGGGACAGCCGGCTGACGGATGGAGGCCGGCTACAAGGGAGTCCGGCTGGTAACGCGCCTTTTGGGGGACGAACTCACGCCGGCCCTGCGGGGTGAACATAAAGGCGCACCTTTTGGCCGCGTCCGATATGCCTTTATCGGATGTGCTGAAATGGTATACCTCCAGTTTTTCCAGCCCGTGGAGCTCGGGGGAAAAATACCGGTCCGCGTGGTACCGCAGGTAACCCTCCAGGCATTGCAGCCCCCGGCCCGAGTCGTCGAACAGGAGCACGCCCTTGTCCGTGCGGACGGCGGAGAGGGTGCGCTCGGGCAGGGCATTCTCCCTTTTTTCGTGGTAGGCATGGTACGCTTCCAGTATTTTTCTGTTATCCGGGCTATCCAACAACTGTTCCGTCTTTTCCAGTATGGCCCACATCCCTTCCGGCAGGCCGCCTCCTGTAGTTTCATGGATGAACGTGAGGCTGCGCAGGTCAATCGAGGGCAGGTCGCGGATGTTGCCTTCTCGGATATAGTCGTCCAGCAGTTCCGGAAGGCCGTCGTCCGTCCGTTCCGCCCCTGCAAGGCAGTATACGGACTCGTTGGGTACATACGCCCCGCCCAGGGCCAGCTCCGCCTGCCGGAGCAGATAATCGCCGCATTCATGGTCACTGTGGCATACGGCATAGTCCGCCAGCCTGCCTTTTCTGTCCACATTGAAAAGGACGAGCGGTCCGCTCTGTTTCAAATCGGTTTCTTTTTCCATATCGTGATATTTTAAATTTCTTTATATCCCGACAGGTTATGATATTTTCCTGCCGGTGGATTTACGGGGAGTCTTTCGCTTCTCCGGTATTTTTTCTTGCGGACTGACAGGATGCGGGATACCGTCCTTTACCCGGTAGGTCCTGATAGGGAACTGGTTCACCGGATACCAGCAGTTGTTCCGTGTAAAGTCCGCCATGCAGTACAGCAGGTGCCGGGAGGCGGGGCGGTCATTCTCCGGCAGGTACAGGGCGTTCCCTTTGGCCAGTATCCCGAGTTGCACCTTGTCCAGCACCCTGTTTCCCACAAGAAGGGAGGTGTCGGGGGCATTGAGGTATTTCTCCAACGAGCGGTGGCCCCTTACGTCGAAGTCCCGGTGAAGGATATCCTCCGCCGCTTTTTTTATTTTGAGGGAAAGTTCCTTGAAGGCTTGCACGTCGAACAGGCCGGCGGATTTGACCTGGGTCACCTTTTCAAGCTGCTCGGCCAGGGGCAGCAGCTCCCGGTAATAGGTGAACGGTTTGTCATGGATGTTCATATAACCGTGTTCCCTGATGGAGAGCAGGCGGTAGATATCCTCGTTCTCCGGCTTTCGGGATAGTTCGAGCCCCATATACCCCCTCACTTGGGAGAACAGCCCGGAATACCCCTCGGATGTCGGACTCATGGGGACGTAGAGTTTCGGTTCGAGGCGGTTGATGAATTCTGCCGGGAGGAGACCGGAGGAAACATGCCCGCCCTTTCTGTCCCCGCCCGGTAAAAGTCCCCTGCGGCAGCTGCTGTTGATATGGGAGGCCAGCTCCTTCCGTAAACCGGAATACTCATAAATTTCCAGGGCCCCGTCATGGGCATGGGGATCGAAGAAATGGTCGGCGGTATGCTGGAGATAGCTTTCAAGGCCTTCCTTGCCGGTATTGCTGTCGGAAAACAGCAGATAACCGGACTCCCGCCGCACCACTTTCAAAGGTGTTGTCTTGTTTTTCTTTTCCATACTGTCTTTCTTGATTTTACAATTTTACATTTTATGACGGGGGCCCGTCTTCTTTTTTGTACTTCTCAGAGAAACGGAGGACCTCTTTTCCGTATCCTGTTTGAATCCGATGGTTTCACGGTCTCCGGGCGGGCGGCTGCCAAAGACGATGCGCCCGGTATTCCTATCCACCCATGCATATGCGTGAGCGGGGTCGGTCCGGATTTCACGGGGCAGGTACAACCCAAGGCCGGCTTTAAGAATGCCCCGCTGGGAAACGGACAGCCTGACTCCCTCCACGCTGACCTCGGGGACGGGATCATCCAGTATCCTTCCTGCCGAGCGGTGTCCGCGGACATCGTAGGCGGAGTCCAGCAGTCTTTGCAGCTGCTGCCTGGTCTCACGGGTCTCATCCCTTTCGTGAGGAGCTGCTTCCGATATGTGCCGGAGCGTTTCCAGACACCTGTCGTAACGTTCCAAGGCTTCCAGAGTGTCGGCGATATTTCCGTTACGATGGCTGACCGAGCAACCGGCATTGTGGCAGAAACTGCGGAAATCCTCCGCTGTCGGTCTCATCCCGTTCCGGTAACAGACATCCAGCCGGAAATCCTCCGGCTTTCGCATGTAGGGATATGCCGCAAGGGAGATTTTCTCCGAATTGACCGGAGAGAGATCAGAAAGTACACCTTCCGCCTCATAGACGCATACCGGTCCCAGGTCGAATGACGGATCGAAATAGCTGTCTGCCATTCCTTGAAGGAATTCCCGAAGGCTCCTCCTGCCTTCTTCCGTATGGGTGAAGAAGAGGAATCCCCGGGATGTCTCTACAGCCGTATAGGTCAGGGAAGGGATATTGTTCCGTTTTTCCGGTTTTTCCTCGGGGCTGACCCTTCAGGGCAAGCACCTCATGATGCCTTCGGGACAGCACCTTGATATTTCCGGCTGTCCATGGATGCCTCGCCAGTTTGATGACAATGTAAAAGTCCGTCTCGTTCCGACCTGTCTCGCAAAGGGCGGTGACGGTTCCCTTGTACGGGTAGCTTTCAGGGGATTCAGGATCATCCCCGACAATCCGCATTCCGATTCTGACTTGCTCTTTTCTGATCATGGCTATATTTTAGGTTTGTTCTTTTGGACCTTTCCGGGCTTGTTCTCCTTTTGCCGGTCGGAAGTACCGTACCCCCGTACCCGAAAATCCGTTCTCAGGATATGATCCGACTTTTCCCGCATCTCCTCCAGTATTTTTCCATGCTGTCCCCTGTGGAAAGGCCGTTCACGCAATCATCCATCCTCCTGACGAATTCCTTGAACTGGAAATGGTAGGCGAAAGCCGGATCGAGAATGATGGTCCTGTCGAAATGCTTCTGCAAGGTGAGCAGCCGGAAGATATCCCTATTGTTCCCTTCCGGCCGGTAGCCGGAGAAGTCCTCCAGGCGGTATTCCGTATCGGAAGGAGCCATGTCCGTGGCGAACTCCAAAACCCATCCTTTCTTTTCCGACGCTCCGATACCGGCGTATGCGTCGAAAAGGTCGAACGTGTATCTGTTTGTTCCCGACTCTTTCCGGCAGGAGATGTCGGTGAGTCCGTATAACCTGTCGGAAGGTGAATCCACGCGGTATTGCCTGATGGGACCGGAAGGCGCATGCATCGAAAAATAGTTATCCAGCAGGAACTTATAGAAGTTTTCAGTCCCTTTCCTTCCGATGTCGCTGCCGCTGAACACCAGTACACCTTTGGGAGTCTCGATGACGCGCAGGGGCAGCTTGTACCCGGGGATGTATTTGTACCTTGCGGCCAGTTCGTCCTGCCGCCGGCGGAACTCCACGAGCCGGTCAATCTGCCCGGCATCGAGGCGAAGAATGCCGCCCGGCTCCACCGACAGCCCTTCGGAGCGTATGAAGACCATGTCGCGCAGGTTGACACTTACCACCGGCTTCAGCCTGTTCTTTTTGATATGGGGCAGCAGCATGCCGGTGATATACTCTTTGACGGGGGTATCCCGATAAAAGGGAGGAAGGTCGGACATGCGGGGGAAGCGGTAGACCTCCATACGGGTGTCAGGGATGAAGGCCGATATCCGGGCGGTCTCCACCCCGACATGCAGGAGGCTGAGAAACTGGTAGGTCATGCCCTTCTGATCCGGATTGACAGGATAAAGCTGGTAGGAGGAGTCGGCATGGGGCGTTTTCCCTGCCCGTCTCGTAACAGACCAGGAGGCCGCCTGTGCCGTCCTCCTGGGACAGCTCTTCCAGCCGTTTATGTTTTCATTTACGGATGTCATGGCCGGTTACATTTTGGGGATTATGGATTGTCTGGTCCGTCCGGCCGGTTTCCCGGCTGTCTCCTTAAGGCCGGCCGTCTGTTCCTGCCCCTGGTTTTTTCTCCGGCTTGAGGGTACTGCGTTCCCACAGGAATTCCGTGCCGCGCTCGGCCGCGCTCATCTGGATGGAGGTCCGGTACACCTTCCCGTTCGAGGACTTGAACTCGATGGGTACCTCTTTTCCTGCGGCGTAATCGGCATATTCCTTGTCGCTCAGCACATAGTCCTTGATCTTGCGCGGGCAGCGTGCCTGGTCTGCCGGGAGGAAGAACATCTCGTTGGTCACCGGATCCTTGGACAGGTAGCAGGGCTTTATTTCCTTGGTGCGGTAGTCCGTGACCAGATTGACAATCCGGCCCGCGTTGCCGGTACGGTTCAACGCCTCCAGCACGTCCTCCTCCAGTTTATATCCCCGGTATTCCTGCCCGATTTTCGGTGCCTGACGGATGAAGTGCAGGTCGAACTTGACCGCCCCGTTCTCGTCGCGGAAGAGCGAGAGCTTGGCATCCCCCTTCTGGCGTCCCAGCTCGGTGTTCATGGAGATGTCATAGGCTATGCCGGACTGTCTGGCCCTGCAGCAGTTTTTCCATGCGCCCGTCTGTCTGAGCACCTCCGGGGTAAGCCCGTAACGCTCGGCCTGCTCCCAGTTGATCTCCCGCTCGTTGAAGAAATGGTTGTTGTAGATGCGGTTGTTCTTGGAAAGCTCGCGGCGGACGGCCTCGTTCTCGGGGCGTTGGGCCTCCTCGATTTTCCTGGCTGCCTGTTCCACCGGGGTATTTCCTCCATCCGGTAAAGGGAGAAACGTGTGGGGGTTGTTGTACTGGTAGAGGAAGTTCTTCCCGAAGTTGGTGAAGAAATTTCCCCGAAGCGGTCCACGCGGAGAACGCCCCTTGTTTTGTTCGCTGGCCTCGAGCGTCTCCAGCTCACCGTTTGCCGCGATGCCCTTGATGCCTTTCGCCTTCTGTTCCTTCTTGTCGTAAGCCATCAGGTAACCCTGTTCCTGAGTGGCGTTTTCGCTGCCTTGAGCAGCGGGATTTACTTCTTGCATGACTGTTAAATTTAAAGGTGAATGAATCATTTCGGGAGGTAAAATTAGTATCTTCGCCATTAAATAAATTGATTATGAGAAAGTTGTCATTAATAGTCATGTTTTGTCACCTTTTGTCACTTTCCGCCTGCCTGGAGGATGGAGGAAGAGGGGCGGAAGGTGGCGGGGAAATGTTAAACGGACGTATCCGGGGACCGGGGAAATGAACGGAGGAATGAGGGCTGCGGCAGACGGTCGTCATCCTGTCGGATTATCCGGTCCTGTTCCCTCTTGACGGCAGGCGTACCCGCTACCGGGTGTCCTCCGGGTTCGGAAGCAGGATGCATCCCCTTAAGGGACGGAGAATATTCCACAAGGGGGTGGATCTGGCGGCCCCGTATGGCGAGCCGGTATATTCGGCAGGAAACGGCCGGGTAATCTCCGCCGGCTACAGCCCGGGTTACGGCTGGTTCGTCCGCATCCGCCATAAAGGTGGATACTCCACCCTATATGCGCACATGAGCCGGATCCTTGTAAGGAAAGGCGAAACGGTACGTATCGGACAGCGCATCGGAAAGGTCGGAAGCACGGGGACGTCCACCGGCAACCACCTGCATTTCGAACTGCAAAAAAACGGCCGGCTGCTGGACCCGGTGGAATGGTTCGGCGGGCGGTTCTAATTTCTTACTGTTTATCAATCATACGACGAGTCATGAACATTGAAGAAGCGAAAAGGATTCCGCTGGAGGATTACCTCCGGCGGATGGGATTCTCCCCCGTAAAGGAACAGGGGGACAGTTTGTGGTACCGCTCGCCTTTCCGGCAGGAGCGTACACCCTCATTCAAGGTCAGCCTTTCCAGAAACCTGTGAATCGACTTCGGCGAGGGGACGGGAGGCAGCATCATCGACCTGGCGCAAAGGCTGTACGGGACGCGCGACATATCCTCCGTATTGAAGGGCATAGAGGGACACTTTCCCGTGTCCACGCCCGCTACGGCACCCCGGAGGGCAGCCGCCACGCCTCCAGCATTCGAGGAGCTGTGCGTCTCGCCGCTCCGTAATACGGTGCTGCTGGACTACCTGGCAAAGAGGGGGATTCCTTCCGGCATCGCCGCGAGGGAGTGCGTGGAGGTGCATTACCGCATGCGCAGCAAATGGTATTTCGGGATCGGGTTCGGAAACCGGAAAGGTGGCCTGGAGATACGCAACCCTTATTTCAAGGGTTCGACCTCCCCAAAGGACATCACGCATCTGAGGCATGGGATGCAGGGGGACGGAAAGACGACGGTTCTGGTGTTTGAGGGTTTCATGGACTATCTTTCGTACCTTGCGCTCAAACAGGGAAAGCCGGTGCCGGACTGCGTGATACTCAATTCGGTCGGCAACCTGCCCGGGGCGTTGGACGTGCTGAAAGGTTACGGGCATGTCTGCTG
>ENA-OQBV01001076-OQBV01001076.1-human-gut-metagenome-genome-assembly--contig:-NODE-1076-length-14345-cov-2.096990_pt1 | contig 14345 bp, 13 predicted proteins | sample MGYA00242750_ERZ504559 | MGnify/ENA primary metagenome ERZ504559 (study PRJEB26092, sample SAMD00036230) | human gut metagenome | host: Homo sapiens | study: EMG produced TPA metagenomics assembly of...
CAATCGAAAAACAGCGACTACAACCTGACTGACGAAATCGTCCAGCGCCTGCGTCATTATAAGGATTTCAATGAACTGAAGAAGGAAATCGAAAAGAAGATGCCAACATGACTTGGTCATCGAAATCCTCAGCCAGGGCGTCAGCATGATCAACGAAAGCGGCACGAAAGATGAAGGAAAGGAAAGAGTCCAGCGGACAAGAACCGGGGACCAGCGCCAAGGATGTCATCAAACCGGGCAAGCACAACATCGGCGATGAAAATCCGAACGACGCCAAATCTTCCATTCCGACACCGTATATCGTCAAAGGCGACGGCCAGATCACCATCAAAGTCGTCACGCCGGAAAAACGCGATGCTTATTTGGCCAAGAACCACAACATCAACGAAGCGAAAGCCGTCATCGGTGAAGAAACCGACGGGTCCTCGCAGGATGATGAATTGGTCAAAGCCGATAAGAGCAGCGATGACAATAAGGATACAACCAAGAAAGATGACAAGGGAAGCGACAAGAAACCCGATAAAGGCCAGGATAAGAAATCGGCTGAACCGATCCGCACCGTCGACCTGGATATGTTCCACTAGCCGTTCGTAGGGTACGCCCAAAGGGCGTCCCGCAGGCCGCAGGTCGCAGTTAGCCGTCAGCCGATGGCCGCTAACCCCTAACCCCTAACCACGAGCCACTAGTCACTAGCCACTAAACAGGCGCTGTCTTCATATGACAGCGCCTTTTCCCTTGCCATTTTTCGCATAAAATGCTATTATTTTAGCTGTAGAAAACTCAAATCGCAATTTTAGTTTTCCTTATTTTCTTTCTCACAATTTAGGCACAATTGAATACAGGTGTTTTACATCCATTTTTAATGATGGTATAGTAAAGTAGTATGGTACTTAAAGAAAGGACGGTCTTTCATGCAGGAAATTTTGGAAGGCATCGGCAGCTTTACGCTCCGTGTCTTTGAACAAGTCGGCGTCATTGCCATCCTCTTTGGCCAGACCCTGCGTCAGCTGCCAAAGATACAACGCCGCCTGACCCTTGCCCAGATGGCTCATCTCGGCGTTAATTCCCTGCCTATCGTCAGCCTGACCCTGCTCTTTGCCGGCATGGTCATGACTTTGCAGATCGTCGATATTCTCTTGCGCTATGGCGCCCAGTCGACGCTGGGCGGCGTCATGTCCGTCGCCATGGGCCGTGAATTAGGCCCTATTTTAACTGGCGTCGTCATGGCAGGCCGCGTCGGTGCGGCCATGACGGCTGAAATTGGGACCATGAAGGTTACGGAACAAATCGATGCCCTGCGCTGTATGGCCGTCAATCCCATTGCCTATCTCGTCGTACCGCGCTTTGTAGCCTGCGTCGTCATGGTGCCTATCCTGGCCTTTTACGGCTATGTTATCGGTACGGCCGGCGGCTACGGCGTGGCCACATTGGGCGCCGGGCTCACGCATTTCACCTATGTGAATTCCATCGAACTCTTTACGGAAGTCAGCGACGTCGTCTACGGCCTCATCAAGGCCATGTTCTTCGGCGGTATCATCGCCCTCGTCGCCTGCAATGAAGGCATGCATGCCCAGAGCGGGGCCGAAGGCGTCGGCCAGGCTACGACGAAGTCCGTCGTCACGTCGATTATTTTCATCTTTATCTGCAATTATATCTTATCGGTTCTGTTGTATTGAGGAGTGCTATGATCCGTCTTCGCAATGTGACCGTCGCCTATGGCGACCGGGTCATACTAGACAACATCAATTTAGATATCCATCAGGGTGAAACCCTGGCCATCCTCGGTGCCAGCGGTTCAGGTAAGAGTACCATCCTGCGCCTGATCATCGGCCTGCAGAAGCCGACGAAAGGGCAGGTCTTCTTTCACGATGAAGACATTACTGCCTTCGATGAGGAACAGCTGACAGCCGTGCGCCGCCACATGGGCATGGTCTTCCAGTATTCGGCTCTCTTCGATTCCATGACTGTCGGCGAGAACGTCGCCTTTGGCCTGCGCCAGCATACGAAAGACGATGAAGCGACGATCCAGCGCATCGTTGAGGAGAAACTCCACCTCGTCGGCCTGGAAGGCATCGAAGATATGATGCCTAACGATTTATCAGGCGGCATGAAGAAGCGCGTCAGCCTGGCCCGGGCCATTGCCCTGGACCCGCAGGTCATCCTCTACGATGAACCGACAGCCGGCCTGGACCCGCTGCGCTGTATGGATATCAACCGCCTGGTCGTCAGCATGCAGAAGCAGATCCATGCGACGTCGGTCATCGTCACCCACGACATGGACTCCGCTTTTTATGTGGCTGACCGCCTGGCTTATTTACAAGATGGGCGCTTCCGGCTCATTGCCGATAAGAAGACCTTTGCCCATACAGATGACGAGGAAGTGCAGCGCTTTATCCACGGCGGGCGTCTTCCAGAAGAAAGAGGGGATAGCCTATGAAGTGGAGTGCAGAAGCAAAAGTGGGATTGGTCACTATCGTCGGCGTCCTCTTATTCACCTTTGTCGTCCTGACCCTGGCTCATGCCGAAATCTTTGGTAAGCCCGGCTTTGTCGTCCATACGGAATTCAAAGATGCCAATGGCCTACAAAAAGGGAATTCCGTCCGCTATGTCGGCGTTCACGTCGGCAAAGTCGAAAGTGTGAAACCGTCCCGCGATGGCGTCGATGTGGCCATGAAATTAGAAAAGGGGACGGAAATCCCGCGGGATTCTAAAGTGACGATTACGACGGACGGCCTGCTCGGCGAAAAAATCGTAGCTATTACGCCGGGCAATGATAAGAATCATCTCCTGGCCGATGGCGATTATATCGATGGCAGCCAGGGCAAGAACATGGACGATATGATGGACAGTGCCGGTAAGCTCATGGGCAGTGCTGACGATATGGTCAAGAATATCAACGCCATTATCGGCGATGAAAAGACCCAGGCCGCCATGCGCGGTTCCATCCAGAACATCGACGCCATTACGGGGAAAACGAGCCAGATGATGGACGCCAATGCCGGCAATATCCAGCAGATTACGGCCAATATGGCAGCCATGACGGCCCAGATGAACGCGTCCATGCAGAACCTTGACGGCGACGGCGCGGCTTCGGCCAACGTCCGGGCGACGGCAGCCAACATGAAGCAGATAACGGACCGCTTTGAAACTATTGCTCAGTCGATGGAAAAGATGACGACGGATCCGCAGACCCAGGCCAATATTCAGACGACGCTGAATAATACGGCCCAGATTACAACAAAAGTGAATAAGATACTCGGCGGCGCATCGGATATCAAAGTCCAGGGCGAAGCCGGACTCTTATATAATACGACCAAGAATGAGACCAGCGGCACTGTAAATTTTAAGGTGTACCGTGGCGATACGTTCGGCCTCGTCGGGGCAGAGAACATCGGCAACGGTACGAACCTCAACTTGCAGTACGGCCGCCGCGGCCACCTGTTCGACACGCGGGCCGGCCTGATCAACGGCGACCTCGGTGCGGGCTTCGATTTCTTCCAGGACGGGTCCTTTCCGCTTGTCCCTGGAAGGCTATGATCCCGATGACTGGCGCTTCCGTTTGAAAGCCAGTACCGCCTGGCGCCGGATCTCTATCTCTTCAGCCAGTTCACGCGGCCCATGAGTCGCAGTGACGGTGGCAATTATTATGGTATTAACTACGCTTTTTAGCAGATTCTATAGAAATAACGGGGGTACCCATGATGAACAACAAACTGTATAAGAAATTGGTCATCGCCATGATGATTACGACCATAAGCGCAGTCGCCACTGCTTCGGCAGCGGATACGACGGCTTCTGTCCGTCCTGTCGACTTAGCGCAGGCCGATGCGATCCAGTCTCGTGCCAAGGCGGAACAGCAGGAAATCCAGGCGGAAAAGGCTCAGCAGAAGAAAGCGGCCAAGGCTGAAGCCAAGGCTAGAAAGGCTGCCGATGCCGTCCGTCCTGTCGATATTACGCCGGAACTGCGCGAAGAACTGGCTCAGAAAATCGCTGACGATGCCGCCAAGAGTGCTGAAAAAGCAGCGGATAAGCGGGCGAAGAACCAGGAAGTCGACCCGGTCATCGTCATCGGCCGCGTACCGACCAATGGCACTGTCGATTTGAACCTGCCCAAGACCGTTCAGATGGCCCTCGATTATAACCGGGATATCAAGAATTCCCAGTACGCCCTGAAGAAGGCTGAATATGCCATTAATCAGGCCCAGGCAGGCAAGAAGCCGACTGTCGATTACAACTTTGGTGCCCAGCGCAGCCGGGCTACGGATGCCGCTACGTATAGTCGTGCTGCTAGTCTTATGGGAGGTGCCAATAGTGTCAGCAATGCTTTTTCCAATGGCATTTCTGTAAATATTCCGCTGTATACGGGCGGCCTCGTTGAAGGGCAAATCGACGTGGCTAAATTAGGCAAGACCAATGCCCAGGAAGAAATCCTGCGCGTCGAACAGGCGACGAAATATTCGGCTATCCAGGGCTATTATGGCCTCCTGGCTTATCAGGAACTGCAGGGCGTCTACCATGAAGCCGTCGACAATCTCCAGGGCCACTTGGACAACGTCCAGGCCCAGTACAACGTCGGCACCAAGGCCAAAGTCGACGTCCTCTCGTCCGATGTCTCCCTGGCCAACGCCAAGACGACGGCTATTACGGCAGATAACAACGTCGCCGTGGCCGAATCGAACTTGAACAACATCCTCGGCCTGCCCTTGGAAACGAAGCTCAACCTGGCCGACCATCAGCTTCCCTTCGATACCTATAACATTTCCCTTCAGGAAGCGACGGATTACGCCATGAAGTATCGGCCGGAAGTCCTCCAGGCAGCCATTGCCGTCCAGGAAGCGGAACGCAATATCGACATCGCCGATGCCGGCAATAAACCGACAGTAGCTATTACGGGCGGCAATGATTGGGCCGATAATACCTTCCCTGGCATCGATGCCAATAAGCGCAGCTGGAAAGTAGCTGCTGGCGTCACCTATAATTTCTATGACGGCGGCGCGACCAAGGCTAAAGTCAACCAGGCCAAACAGGACCTCCTCGTCGCCCGTGAAACGGAACAGAAGACCCGCGAAGCCGTCCAGCTGGAAGTCAAGCAGGCCTACCTCAACATCCGCAGTGCCGCCAAGAAGGTCGAAGAAACGCAGACCGTCGTCGACCAGGCCCGTGAAAACTATCGTATCCAGAATATCCGTTACCAGGCCGGCGTCGGCATCAACCTGGACGTCCTCGATGCCCAGCTGAGCCTCAACGAAGCCCAGGTCAACCACATCCAGGCCCTGTACGACTACAACGTCGGCATTGCCAAACTGGAACAGGTCATGGGCGTCGATGTCGAATCGGGTGTCATCCATCCGTCTTTGACGGCGACGACATATCGGGGATAAACAGGACTTAAAGAGATGATGACAGGTTTTTAACAATTTACAAGGGAAATATCCTATTTGTCATCTATTTCTTGATTTTCCTCAACTCCATAGGTAGAATAAAGAGAGAATTGTAACGTGCGATTCTCTCTTTTTTTGTATGCGGAGCTCGATTATGAAGAAAAAATGGATGGCTGCCTGTGGCGTCACGGCCTTCTTCCTGTCAGCAGGGATTGCCCTGTGGATGGAAAAGCCGGCTCTGACCCAGATGGCTGGCCAGGCGATTACGACAACTGCAAATAGTAAATTGAACGGGACCTTGTCGTTTTCTTCACTGGATATATCCCTGAATGGCCAGCTAGTCATGGCCAAGCCGGTCATTAAAGATACACAAGGGCGGGTCGTCATCGAAGGCGACGGCGTCCGGGTCTATGTCAATCCCGGTAAGATCATGACGGCCCTGAAGCAGGGCGAAATCCTTCAGGCCCTGGATACGGTCGATGTCGATGCGCCAGTCCTGCATCTCTGGCAGAATGAAGACGATGGCACGTGGAACGTGGCGTCGCTCATCAAGAAGAATCAGAGTACGACCGATGCCGGATTCCGCGGGGCCATCAACGTCCACAACGGGACTATTGACGCCCAATTACCGGACAGCACGGTCGTCACCGGAGAAAACGTCAACGGCAGCGTGGCCTTTGCCGATTATCCGTCGCTGGCCATTGATGCGTCCATGACCGTCGATGGCCAAACGGTGACGGCCCACGGGACGTATGCCTCGAACCGCCAGTATGACTTCACTGTCAGCGCCGACGCCATCAACGGGACCTATGCGTCGTCATTCATCCCGTCGTCGGCCGATGTCGTCATCCGTAGCGGGACTGTCGAAAATGTCAAAGTACGCGTCGCGGACAGCCACAACGGCTTTTTCCTGTCCGGCCAGGCCGACGTATCTGACGGCCACGTCACCGTCCAGGGCCTCGAGGTAGACGGCCTGAAAGGCCATGCGGCCCTGACGAGCAAAGATATTACCTTATCGGACGTCGAAGGCCGTGTCAACGGCCAGGACTTCCGCGTCGGCGGGACTATCGTAACCAACGGCGACACGCCGGTATTCAACCTGAACGTCGACGTCCCGGGAGCCGACGTGACGGCCTTTGCCGATTATCTGCCCGTTGCCATCAGCGGGACAGCCGGTTTCAAAGGGACGGTCTGGGGGACGGTACAGGACGTGAATGCCCGCGGTACAGTGTCTCTGCACGATATGACTTATAACGGCTATACCGTCGATGAAGCCCAGGCAGATTTGATTTACAGTCAGAACCGGATCGATATCGATTCCCTGACGGCCCAGGCCTATGGCGCTTCCCTGAGCGGGAAGGGCGTCTATGACATCCAGAGCGGTGCCTATGAAGCCGATGCCGACGTAGACGGACTGGACCTCTCGGCCGTGCCCGGCGTGCCTGTGGCCGTCATGGGGAGTCTGTCGGCGTCGCTTCACGCAGCCGGCAACAGTAAGGATAACTCGATCATGGCGACAGGCCACGTGACGGCAGGGGACCTGTCTTATAATGGTTTGACTGTCGACTCGGCAGCCGGCGATGTGGCCTATGATGGCCGCGTCATGACCTTGCGCAGCGGTCATGCTGACCTGGCAGGAGGAAGTATCGACGTCAGCGGTTCTATGAGTGGACAGCCAGACGCCGCACCTGTCCTTTACCGGCCATGACCTGCCCCTCGACGCCGCCTCGCCCTTCGTGTCCCTCCCCATGGATGGAACGGCTGATTTGTCCGGCCACATCGACGGGCAGCAGTGGGATGTGGCCTTTAATGCCCGCAGCGGCCAGATCAAGGGCGTCCCCTTCGACACGCATCGACGGACGGCCCGGGACAGGGCAGCCGCATCGAAATCCCGGCCCTCTACTGGCGCCGCGGTGATGGGACCCACACCCTGCGCGGCCAGGCGGACCTGGATGCCCGGACGATACAGGCATCGCTGACGACGGCGCATATGCGCATCGAACAGCTCCTGCCGGCTATCGGCAAGGCAGACCTGCCGCTCACTGGCTGGGCCGATAATACGATTACCCTCAGCGGCAGCCTGGATAATCCGACGGCTTCCGGCTCGTTCCGCCTGACCAGCGGATCCTATGCAGGCTACCTCTATAAGAATGTCAGCGCCGATTACCGCCTGGATAATGGGACAGTCTATCTCTCGAACGGCGATATTTCTTCCTACACGGCATCCCTGGCCCTGTCCGGTTCCATCGGCGATACGCTCAATCTCGATTTGACCGGGAAGAACGTCGATATTTCCCGCCTAATACCGCAGAACAAGACGCCGCGCAGCGGATCTTTCGACGTCCAGGCCCATATCGGCGGCAGCCTGGACAATCCGACGGCAGCCGGTTCACTGACGGCGGCCAATCTGGTCATCAACCACATGGCCCTGAACAATGTCCACGGCGATTTTGCCTATTATGACAATATGCTGCGCCTGACGGACCTTCATTTCGCCCAGCTCGGCGGGACGTATGACGGCAATTTATTGTATAATACGAAATCGTCCCTCCTGCGGGGCCAGGCGACGGTCGTCAACGGCGACATTGCCGGCCTGCTCAAGGTCGCGGCCCTGCCGGTACAGGATATTGCCGGCAAGCTGAATGGCCAGGTCGACATCAGCGGCACAGGTGACAACCCGACGGTCTCCATGAAGGGGACCATCAGTGACGCTTCTTTCGGCGGCCAGGCCGTCGAACCGGCTGACATCGACGTCCAGATGGAAAACGGCGTCGTCACCATCAACAAGATGGCCCTGAATATCGGCAGCGGTGTCCTGGCCGCCCAGGGGACGTATGCCCTGCACGGTCCGGTGAAATTGTCCGTCGCCGCCAAGCAGTTCCCGGCCAAGGCCCTGACCGACGTCCTGGGGCATAAAGACTTCGTCGTCGATGCGCCTATCGACTTTGCCGCTGACCTGAGCGGTACAGGCGATGACCTCCAGGCCGACGTATCGGCCCAGCTGGGAAGCGGCACGGCCAACGGCATTTCCTTTACGGGAGCTTATGCCCTGTTCAACATCCGCAACGGCCTGATCACTTTGCAGCAGGCCAGCGGCAGCCGCGACCCCTATAAGGTCAGCGCACACGGTACCATTCCCGTCAGCGCCTTGTCTGGCGGCAAGACCGGCGAATCCATGGACCTTTCGCTGCAGCTCGATAACGCCGGCCTCGATGTCCTGACTTTCCTGACGCCTTACGTCACCGAAGCCGACGGTCCCATCCAGGGGGCCGTCAAAATCGGCGGAACTCTGGATGCGCCGACGGTCAACGGCGATATTGCCGTCAAGAACGGCACCATCAAGTTCAAGGACACGGCTTATCCCCTGGCCAACATCAATGCTGACCTGGCCTTCAAAGGCCGTTCGGCCGTCCTCAGCGGCAGCGGTACTATGGATAAGAAAGGGAAGAAGAATCCCGGCAGCATCAGCCTTGACGGCAAAGCCGCCTGGAGTGGCCGCAGCTTAGATTCGTATTCCCTGGCGGCTGATTTTTCCGGCCTCTATCTGAATTGCCCTTATTACGACGGTCCCATTACGGGCTATGTCAACGTCACGCCTGGTGACGGGCGGCCTAAAAGTGAGCGGCCTCATGCAGGTCGACAATACGACTGTCGACATTCCCCTAGCCCTGGCCAGCAGCAGTGAAGGGCCAGATTTGGACCTGGACTTCACCCTGACTTTGGGCAACAAGGTCCGTCTGTACAATCCCGCTCTGTACGACTTGATGGTCAATGGGTCGGTCACCTTCCAGGGCAACCTCAATCATCCCCATCCGTCGGGACGCTTTGAAGCGACGCGGGGGACCGTCCATTATTTGGACACCAATTTCCGCGTGACCAAGGCTAAGGCCGATTTCTCACGGTATGATTCCTTCCTGCCCTATGTCGACGCTGAAGGCTTCAGCCGCGTCGGCCAGTACAATGTCATGCTGACCCTGCGCGGCCAGGCGGACAACATGGACCTCATGCTCCGCTCCGACCCGCCCCTGACGAAGCAGCAGATCGTATCGCTCATTACCCTGCGCAACAGCGGCGGCCGCCCCCAGAGCTCCCTCAGCGAGGAAGATCTGGACAGCCTCCTCGGATCGGGCATCCGCATGACCCTGAACAGCCTGGGCCTTACACAGAGCCTGGAAAAGGCCTTGTCCCTGGATATGCTCACCGTCACCAACGGCTCGCTGAACCTCAATGATAAGAATACCGATGTGAGCCGCAACTATTACAACATTGAAATGGGGAAATACCTGTTCAACGACTTCATGGTCACGGCGGCTTTCGGCATCAACCACGGCGACGACCGCTTCGGCTTCATGTACGACCTGGGCAGTAAGTTCAGCGTCAACGCCTGGACGTCCGACGACGACAGTTTCATCGGCGGTGCCTATAAGTATTCGTTTTGATTCCGTATATGGGGTCATGCCGTTGCATCCGGGGATTGATGGCAGGACGCCATACATACAGGAATAACGGGAAGGAAACATGTCCTGAAGCGGGCTTGCCACGTGCAAGCCCCTACAGATGGGACACAGGCCCATCCCTGTATATGTGTGGATACGCCATTGCCTTTGTAGGGGCGCCCACGTGGGGCGCCCGTCCCTATATATGTGTGAATTCCATTTGAATGAAAAGGTGGTGAAAGGCCATGTTAGACGATTATCTGAAAGAACTACAGCACATCACCCTGCTCCAGTCCGACGAAGAACGGGCCCTGTGGCAGGCCTATAAGGACGAGGGGAATCTGGAGGCCCGCAGCCGCCTCATCGAGCAGTACCAGCCCCTGGTCTTCAAAGAGGCCATGCGCTGGCACATCCATCGCGACATCCTGTCCGACGCCCTGCAGGAAGGGACGCTGGGCCTCATCGAAGCCGTGGAACGCTATGATTACCGCCGTGGCGTGGCCTTCCCGCTCTTTGCCGTCCACCGCATCCGCGGGGCCATCCTGGACTATCTGAAGCGCGAAGGCGCCGTCAGCGCCGTATCCCTTGACGAACCGGATGAACGGGGCGTGACGTTGCAGGATACGCTCTGCGATGAGCGCCAGGACCCTGTCGAAGCCACGAGCCGCCAGCTGTTACTGGAAAAGGTCGGCCACGTCTTGAAAAGGCTGCCCGAAAAGGAACAGGCCGTTGTCGAAGGCGTGTACCTGAACGACGTGGAGCAGAAGCACCTGGCCAAGAGCCTGGACGTCAGCCTGCCTTACGTCTATCGCCTGCAGAAACGGGGCATCCGCCGCGTGCGCGGCATGCTCAGCCGGTTCATCCATGAGAGCCGCCACTAAAATTTTTTTACATTTTCTTAAAATTGGCCCGTTTTTAGGTGAAAATAATCGAAAAATGCTGTAAAATATAGATTATGGCATGTTTTTGCGCCTTTTTGCCGGTATAAATTCATACGGCCTTTGCCGATTTTATAAAGGTATTCGTTTAGGCAGAAAGGAGAAGGCTGTATGAAACATTCCCAACGCGACACGGTTCACCGGGTCCGGGCTGTCCGGTACTGGCTGGAAAAGGCCGAAGCCTCGTTTGATGAAGAGTCCGATATCAAGGGCGAACTCAATCTGATGCTGGCCGAAGCGGAAATGAAGAATTTGCGCAAACACCATCCAGTCAGCAGGAACTGGCTGCGGGCCGGTGCCATGGTTACGGCCTTCTTCCTGGCGCTGGGCGGCTGGTATGCCTTCCGCCTGACCGGACAGGAAGAACGGCCGCCGGCCGTCGAGGCCGTCGTCCAGGATACGGCGGCAGGGAATGAAGCGGGTCAGGACCCGGTGGATACGGCTGCGTTTGTGGCCGAACCGGTTCCGGCAGGCAGCGTGCAGCCTCCTGTCCAGGAAGGAACCGTGCCGGCGGCAACATCTGCGCCGCCAGCAACCCCTGCCGGAGACGAACCGCCTGTGCAGCCAGCCGCGACGGCTGCAGCCGTACCGGAACCGCCAGCAGCGGCTCCGGTACGGGTGGAAAGGAAGGCAGTCTTGTCGGACCGCCAGGTACAAGCTACTGTACAAGAAGCACGTCATACCTTGCGCGGTACAGGTATTACGAAATAGATAATGGAGGATTTTTATGAATATGCGGAAGAAAAAACTTCTCGCCCTGATGGTAACCAGTGCGATGATGACGTGCCCTGTTTGGGCTGATGATACGACAGCGGCGACAGGTTATGAGTCGTCGGGCAGCCAGACGGTTACATCTGGCTCGGCAGCCGCTCCGGCGGATGACCAGAAAACAGCTGTCAATACGGTCGTAACCTCGCCCAATGATGAAACGACAGCCGATGCCATGAAAGCGGCTAAATCGGGCCTGACGGGCTATGAAACGGCAGAAGAACTGGCCGCCATTGCGGCTGGTAAGAGTCCGGCTGCAGTTCAGCAGGAAACGGCAGAAGCCGTCCACAAGGAAAATGAAATCCTCAACCCGGCTCCTGTCGATACGACGCCGCAGATCACAGGCGATAAAGTCAGCTATATGAGCGGCTACCAGCGACATGCAGTTCGATACGTCCGTTCCCGGCTATCCCATGGCGGTCATTCAGCCCAGCCAGGACGTGGCCCTGCCTTATGGGGAAGCCGTTACCGATGCCGACTTGAAACCCTATATCGACAAAGTAGCTACAGCCGTTACAGTCGGTCCCGTGCCGGAAGCCCAGATCGAACAGAAACTCCTGCCGCAGCTGGCCATGCGCGTCGGCGATGCCGTCAACATGGACTACATCCGTCACGACCTCAACGTCATCGGGGCGACGGGCCTGTTTTCGACGGTCAAGCCGTCCTTTACGACTGTACCGGAAGGCGTTTCCCTGAACTATACGGTCCAGATGAATCCGGTCGTCAAGAAAATCGACATCGTCGGCAACGAATCTCTCAGTACAGGTGATTTGATGAAACTCGTCGCCACGACGCCGGGCACGACGCTCAACACCGCCGTCGTCAGCCACGACGTAGCCAATATCAACACGGCCTTTGCCAATGCCGGTTATATGATGAGCCGCGTCTCCGATGTCCGCCTCGACGACGAAGGGACACTGCACATTGCCATTTCCGAACCGCGTATCGAAAACATCAACCTCCGCGGCAATACCAAGACCAAGAATAAGGTCATCATGCGTGAGCTGCGCATGAAGAAGGGCGATATCTTCAACAAGAACGCGGCCAGCCGCAGTATTCAGCGTGTTTACAACACTGGCTATTTTGAAGACGTCAACGTCCGCCTCCTGCCGGGCCAGCGCAATCCCAAAGACGTCATCGTCGAAATCGACGTCACCGAACAGAAGACAGGTTCGGTCACCATCGGTGCCGGTTATTCTGATTCGGACGGCCTGGTCGGCATCCTCGGCCTGGCTGAAACGAACCTGCGCGGTACAGGCGATAAGGTCAATATCAGCTGGGAATTCGGCGGCAATACGGATACCAACAAGAACTACATCTTCTCGTATACCCATCCGTACCTCAACGACGCCGGCGACTCCATCGGCTTCAGCATTTTCGACCGCGAATCGGAATACGACGACTACAATGAAAAAGGCAATTCCGTCGCTGAATACGACCGCCGGACCAATGGCTTCAACGTCACGTACGGCCGCGTCCGCAGCGAATACGTCAGCGACTACGTCACTTTGGAAACGAAGCGGACGAAATACACCGATTATGACAGTGGGGCAGAGTATAAAAAATGGGTCAACGAATGATGGTCAAGACTTTGGCCGTTGGGGTGGCGATTTAGATAGATATCGTAATTACTTAAATAATAACTTCGGCCGTACCAATAGCCTGACCTGGTCCCACGTCTTCGATAACCGCGACAACGTCTACGACCCGACGAAAGGCAAGCGCCTGTCCTTTACGGGCACCTGGGCCGGCCACGGCATGGGCGGTGACTTCGACTACTTCAAATTCATTGCCGAAAACCGCCTGTACTATAAAGTCGGCCGGGCCCAACGTCATCGCCGTCCGCCTCATGGGCGGTATCGGCCACCGGCGATATGCCCTACAACGACCTGTTCACTCTCGGCGGCGCCGCACAACCTGCGCGGTTATGAAGACGATGAATTCCGCGGCAACAAGATGTACGAAGCGACCATCGAATACCGGCTATCCCATTGCCAAGAAGATCCAGGGCGTCGTCTTTACCGACGTGGGCAATGCCTGGGGTGGCGTAGAAAATATCCCCTGGTACCATGAAAACAATAAACTCCATTACTCCGGTGGCCTTGGCTTCCGCATTACCACGCCAATCGGGCCTATCCGCCTGGATTACGGCGTAGGCCAGGATGGCGGCAAGTTCCACTTCAGCTTTGGCGGTAAGTTCTAAGACAATGAAAGGTCGTGGATGATGAAGATCCGCACTTATTTATTGACTGTCTTTGCCGTCTGTGCTAGTCTTAGTAGTGCTACAGCAGCATCGGTAGAACAAGTGACGGTCCATGTCGCCTCCGTAGAGGAGGCGATTCCGCCATTAGTCGAGAAACGTATTGCTGCCAGCATCCAAACTGTAGGGAACCACGTATTCCTCAACCACGACAACGGGGAAATCGTCAGCCGTCATGAAGAATACGAGCGAACCGTCAATGATATCATCAACCGCGTCCTCATAGGCTATACGGTGGAATCCATTGCCATCCATCCCGGCAGCCGGACGGACCTGGATGTGCGCATCCGCCCCTGGGGCGATACGATCCGCAAAGTCCACTTTGTTATCGACTACGGCGCTCTGCCGGCGATGGGCCAGGCCCTGGTCGATAAGGACCTGGAACACGCCGGGGATATGGCTGAGAGCCTGCTCACGGGATTGCCCGTCGATGCCCTGGACTGGGCTAACGGCGCCGTCAAGTCGGTCCTGGAGAATGAACTGGAAGACCGGGTGCCGGAATTCTATCCGCACATCGTCATCCACGGCGGGCCCGAGACAGACGTCACGGTCTACATGCTGC
>ENA-OQBV01001081-OQBV01001081.1-human-gut-metagenome-genome-assembly--contig:-NODE-1081-length-14280-cov-19.811630_pt1 | contig 14280 bp, 11 predicted proteins | sample MGYA00242750_ERZ504559 | MGnify/ENA primary metagenome ERZ504559 (study PRJEB26092, sample SAMD00036230) | human gut metagenome | host: Homo sapiens | study: EMG produced TPA metagenomics assembly of...
AAGTCGAATCACAACATTTAAGTCTTTTCTAAAATGTAACTCACATTGGTAAGCCGTATGCCTTAATAGGGCACGTATGGTTTGATAAGGGGCGGCAGAATTTAAACTCTGCCGCCTACTTTCTTATGGTATAATTTAATAAATTGGAGGAAATTGATATGAATTCAGAATGGTCATTAGACGTATTGTACAAGGGATTTGATGATCCTAAATTTAGTGAAGATCTAACATCTTTGAAAAGAAGGCAAAAGAATTGGATGAACTTTCAAAAGACTTTAAGTCATGAAAATGAAAAGAAAGATCTTCTTCAAATTGTTAAAGTATTAGAAGAGTTTGAATTATTAGAAAAGCATTTGAGTTGCTTTGGATCTTTGAGTCAATCCACAAATACGGCGAATGCGAAAGCGGCAGCAGCCATTGATAAAGTAGCTACTATCGCAAGTACAGCCAGTAAGGCTATGGCAGTATTCTCTCGCTATATTGCGGATATGAAGGATTTAAACAGCTATTTAAATTGTCCAGAACTTTGTGAATACAAATATTTCTTAAATGACATTCACGAAAGCGGAAAATATTTGTTAAGTGAAGACGTAGAAGAGGCACTTGCCAAAATGAATATTTCTGCAGGTTCTGCTTGGGAGAAGCAACAAAGTCTACTCACAAGTTCATTGGAAGTGGAATATGATGGTAAAAAGTTACCTTTGGCATCTGTTCGTAATCTAGCGTATGATGCAGATAAAGAAGTTCGTAAAGCTGCCTATGAAGCTGAACTTAAAAGTTATGCACCTATTGCGGATGCAGTAAGTTTTTCTTTAAACAACATTAAACTACAAGTGATTACCGAAGCTAAAATGCGTGGCTATACAAGTCCAATGGATATGACGCTACACCAGTCTCATGTATCCCAAAAAACATTAGATGCACTTCTTAGTGCAATGCAGAAATACTTGCCAGTATTCCATAAGTATTTGAAAAGAAAAGCTGAAATGTTAGGGTATGAAAATGGCCTTCCTTGGTATGAATTATTTGCGCCAATTGGAAAATCAGCTACGACAAGTTTTACTCCAGAAACTACAAAAGAATATTTGGTTAATCATTTTAGACCATTTTCTGATGACTTGGCCGATATGATGGAAGAAGCTTTTGACAATAACTGGATTGATTTTTATCCACATAAAGGAAAAGTGGGTGGAGCTTTCTGCTGCAATATGCCGTTTGTGAAACAATCACGCGTATTAACTAATTTTGATGGAGGACTTGGAGACGTAGTTACTTTGGCTCATGAACTTGGACATGCATATCATGGATTAAACATTGAAAGTCATAGACCATTAAATTGGGAGTATTCTATGCCAGTTGCAGAAACGGCAAGTACATTCAATGAAAATATCATTATGAATGCAGTGATTGATGAAACAGAGGATAAAGAAGTTAAACTAGGTTTGATTGAAAATCAGCTTCAAGACTTATGTCAGATCATCTGTGATATTTATTCTCGTTACTTATTTGAAAAAGCCGTATTTGACAGAAGAAGTGATGAGTTCTTATTCAAGGATCAGTTGAATGAAATTATGTTGGACGCACAAAAGCAAGCTTATGGCGATGGACTTGATCCAAATTGTCTACATCCATATATGTGGGTTTGTAAATCGCACTACTATTCTTCAGATCTAAGTTATTATAACTGGCCATATGCTTTTGGTGGATTGTTTGCGCGAGGCTTAGTTGTGAAATATCAAGAGATGGGTAAAGAAAAATTCGTTCCTAAATATAAAGAGATGTTACACACAACAACGGTTGCATCGGTAGAAGATACAGCTAAAGTATTGGGTATTGATTTAACGGATGAAGCATTCTGGATTTCTGCATTGGAAACCGCAAAATCAAGAATTGAACAATTTATCGAATTATCGAAATAATTGCTTGGAAACAAGCAATTTTTTTCTGCAAAAGTTCACAAATGATGATATAATCTATTGCGTTCGAATTTTTTCAAGGAGAGATTTAATGAGTACAGAAATGTTGATGAAAAATAGAGAACGTTTTATCAAAAACGTAAATAGTAATGAGAATGGTGCAGCCGCCCTTTCTTTAAGATTATTTTGTTACGCTAGATTTATGGCAGTAAAAAACCCGTATGCAGAAACGCATGACTGGGTATATGAAAACGAATTGACTAGTGCCCAAGCCAATCAATATGTATTCCGCTTACTGGATGGAAGTACAGAAAGACCGTCTATGGATATGTTAATTCGTAAGTTAAAAAGTGTTCGTTTGGTTCGTGATAGTGAAATGAACGGTAGAAAAATTTATGTCATCAAGTTCACGGATATCGAAATGGAAGAATTGATGAACAAGAGCATTATTGATAAGCCAAGCGAAAAGTTATTAAAAGAAAAGAAGTCTTCTGTAAGAAAGAAAGAGAAGAAGTAGTAAATTCATCTTGGAAGGACATCTTTTTGAAAAATAGTAAAGGTGAGAACTTACAGATGCTACGTTACTGGTTCTATATTCAGTATAATGCTGAAAAGAATGGCAAGAAATATGTTTCTAGAAGCCTAGCGTTAAGTGAAAGTGCGATTGAATATGTGTATAGGGGTATTCCTAAAAGAATGGAAGTTTTGCAGGATTTATTTGCGCAAATGAAACAGATGAAGCTGGTTAAAGAAGATGTAGTTAAAAACGAAATAGTAGTTCGTCCAGCTAAACTAGAAGGTTTAGAAATCAAAAATTATATTAAGGATAAGCCTGTTGATTTAATGAGCTTTAATTACACGAATGTATAAGAAAACGACGAGATTTAGTTCTCGTCATTTTTATATATTTTATAATTGTTTTTGCCTGTTCGTTTTGTTTGATACAAGGCTTGATCGGCATGGCGATACAGTTCCATAAAGGTTGTACCATCTTTAGGGGCAAAGGCAATTCCAATGCTGATGGATAATTTGAAATCTTTTAATTCTTCAATCTTTAATTCATTGACTTTTTGAAGTAGAGACTGAATTCTAGATTCAGCAATATTTTCATCTTGAATTAGAATAATAAATTCATCTCCTCCAATTCTTCCAACAATATCACTCTGTCTAAAATGATTCTTAAAGAGTAAGCCCAAGTTTTCTAAGACTTTATCACCTATGGCATGGCCATAATTATCATTAACAGATTTAAAGGCATCTACATCAAGAATCAAGAAACAACAATGTTCTTTATTATTTAGTTTTTGATCAATGAGTTTTTGCGTTGTTTCCTTATTGAAAACGGAAGTTAATGGATCAATTTCAGATAAATGAATCAAATACTTATTTTCTCTTGAACTTGAATGAGCCAAATACACTATAAGACTCAATACGATCAATCCTAAAAATGTTGCCAATAAAGTTTCATAGTGAGTAATAAATGTATAGGATTCTTGAGCCGCATGAACCGGTACAATATAGCCGACCATCCAATCATTGATTTTTAGTGGGGAATAAGCTAAATATAAAGATTCTTTCTTTTTTGTCTGAATCAAGACAAGATCTGATTTTTGATTCTTAAAGTCGGTTTTGATTTTCTTTTGATTACAGACATTAAATAAATTATCAACTGTATTTAGTTTATGCTTTTTTTCATACTGTTTATTTCTAGTGATTAGATTTCCATCTTGATCGACAATAAAACTTTTTCCTTGTCCTTCAAACAGATCATCAAACAACATATTGCCTAGTTTTGTGACATTGTAAGAACCGCCTACTACGCCAATGACTTGTCTATCTCTAAAGATGGGCACGCATAAAATAACACGTGTTTGTTGATCAACACTGCTTTCTAAAGGATCTGAAAGAGATTGTTTGCCTTGCATAGATTCTTTAAAATATCGACGATGAGCTACATTTTTTATGACCTCATTATCATATAGAGCATTTCCATTTGGATCGATGATCGCCGTTCGATTTAAATCTGTATTATGCATAAAGGCTTGAATTAAAGAAACATTATCCTCTGAAAATAAATCTTGAGATTTAGATAGTTCTTGTGCAAGTACATTTAAATAGGAATAGTTGATATTTAAAATTGTATTTAAATGCTCGCTTTGCCTTACAACATTAGTAATCAGAGTTTTTCTAGAATTATTTTCAACCGCAATTGAAACGCCGTTAAAGAAGATCACGATTCCCATAATCAAAGTCAAAATGAAAGTGATAATTGCGACAATATAGTTCGTAATGAATTTTTTTCTTGGAAAATAATGATCTTTCATATGGAAACTCCTTTTTTTAATTATACCAAGAATTATGTTAAAAGAGTATTAAATTATATACAACTAACTATTATTTGTGAAATCAATCACATTTTCGTGTATTATATAAGGTATAAAGAAAATTGCTCCCAACATTAAGAGAATTCTGCGTGAAAGGTGCTTATAAGAAATTTGTAAGTAGAACTATGGCTATGCTCTTTTTGTGTGTGGAGTATAGCTTTTTTCTTTAAGAAGGAGATGAATATGGAAACACGTGTTGCCGTGATGGGAATTATTGTAGAAGATACAAATGCAGTGAATCTATTGAATGAAATTCTTCATGAATATAGTGAATATATTATTGGAAGAATGGGAATACCTTACAAACAAAAACATATAAGTGTAATTTCAATTGCGTTAGATGCCCCACAAAATACAATTGCTGCTTTGGCAGGTAAATTAGGAAATATACAGGGAATTAGTGTGAAAACAGCCTATTCCAATGTGATTAGCCATGATTGAAGCATATCGATTGATTGATAAACTTGAAAGAGAACACTCTTTAAGTTTATTAGAATATAAAACTTTAATTGAAGCTGAAAATGATGCTTTACGCTTATATGCTGCTAATAAAGCGAAAGAACAAGCTACGTTAATATATGGAAATTCAGTCTATGTACGTGGACTTATTGAAGTAGGAAATTATTGTCGCAACGACTGCTTCTATTGTGGAATTCGCAAGTCCAATTTCAATTGTGATCGCTATATATTAGTCGAAGAAGATATTCTGCATTGCTGCAAAGAAGGTTATGAACTTGGTTTTCGCACTTTTGTTTTGCAAGGTGGCGAAGGAATTTATAAAAAGGATTTTGTCACAGATGTAGTTCAAAAGATTCGTAGTGAATATCCAGATTGTGCGATTACCCTTTCTTTAGGTGAAGAAGATAGAGATACATATAAGGCTTGGTTTGATGCGGGAGCCAATCGTTATTTATTAAGACATGAAACGGCTAGTAAAAATCATTATGAAAAGTTGCATCCAAAAAATATGTCTTTTGATCATCGTATGCAGTGTTTAAAAGACTTAAAGGAAATCGGTTATCAAGTAGGATGTGGCTTTATGGTAGGTTCACCTTATCAGACAAGTGAAACTTTGGCGATGGATTTGAAGTTTATTGAAACATTTAAACCTGACATGTGTGGAATTGGTCCTTTTATTTCGCAAAAGGATACACCGTTTAAAGATATGACATGTGGAACTTTGAATCAAACTTTATTCTTATTGTCTTTGATTCGTTTGATTCAACCAAACATTTTACTTCCTGCTACAACAGCTTTAGGAACGATTGATCCTCAAGGAAGAGAAAAGGGAATTCTTGCGGGGGCCAATGTAGTTATGCCTAATTTATCGCCGGTGAGCGTCAGAAAAAAATATGCGTTGTATGATAATAAAATTTGTACAGGCGAAGAGAGTGCAGAATGTAAAGATTGTTTATCAAGGCGTATGGATTCAATAGGATACAAGATCGTAACTGATCGTGGAGATATTAAAAAATAAAAGAGGAGATATAAAAAATGAGTAATTATAACCCAAAATCATTAAAGGCAGAAGAATTTATTAGTCATGAAGAAATTCTTGAAACAATTGAATATGCCGAAAAGAACAAACACAATGTGGAATTGATTGATCAAATTTTAAATAAGGCTCGTCCACAAAAGACAGAGCATGGTGTTCATTGTGAAGGTTTAACACACCGTGAAGCAAGTGTACTTTTAGCTTGTGACATTCCTGAAAAAGTAGAAGAAATGTATAAGCTTGCCAATGAAATTAAACAAGCATTCTATGGAAATCGTATTGTGATGTTTGCCCCATTATATTTATCAAATTATTGTGTAAATGGATGTGTATATTGTCCTTATCACATGAAGAATAAACATATTAAACGTATTAAATTAACACAAGATCAGATTCGTGATGAAGTTATAGCGCTACAAGATATGGGACATAAACGTTTGGCTATTGAAGCAGGCGAAGATCCAGTACACAATTCAATCGAATATATCTTGGATTCTATTAAAACTATTTATTCGATTCAACACAAGAATGGCGCCATTCGCCGTGTCAATGTAAATATTGCGGCTACAACGGTAGAAAATTATCGTAAATTAAAGGAAGCTGGAATAGGAACTTATATCTTATTCCAAGAAACATACAATAAAAAGAGTTATTTAGAGTTGCATCCAACAGGACCTAAACACGATTATGACTATCATACAGAAGCTATGGATAGAGCCATGGAAGGTGGAATTGATGATGTTGGATTGGGTGTATTATTTGGCTTGGAAGGCTATCAATATGAATTTGCCGGCTTAATGATGCATGCAGAACACTTAGAAGCTGTTCATGGTGTAGGTCCACATACAATTAGTGTGCCTCGTGTAAAACATGCAGATGATATTGATCCAGAAGCGTTCGATAATAGTTTGGATGATGAAATCTTTGAAAAGATTGCAGCATGTATCCGTATTGCCGTTCCATATACTGGAATGATTATTTCTACACGTGAATCTCAAGAAGTTCGTGAAAAAATGCTTCACTTAGGTGTATCTCAAATTAGTGGGGCAAGTCGTACATCTGTTGGTGGATATACAGAAGAAGAGCGTCCTCATGATTCAGAACAATTTGATGTATCTGACCAAAGAACATTAGATGAAGTTGTGAACTGGTTGATGGAGTTAGGTTACATTCCATCTTTCTGTACAGCATGTTATAGAGAAGGAAGAACAGGAGATCGTTTCATGTCTTTGTGTAAGACAGGGCAAATTCAAAATTGTTGTCATCCTAACGCATTGATGACTTTATGTGAATTTTTAGTGGATTATGCGAGTGAAGATACAAAGAGAATTGGTTTTGAGTTGATTGAAAAAGAATTGAACAAAATTCCAAATGCGAAAGCTCAACAAATTGCTCGTGACAATGTGGATGCGATCAAGTCAAGCAATCGTAGAGATTTCAGGTTCTAATTATGTCTAATTTAAATAGTACGATAAGCGCGAATCGTACACACATTGGATTTTTCGGTTTAAGAAATGCTGGAAAATCCAGTGTAGTCAATGCGATTACCAACCAGAATATGTCTTTAGTTTCTAATATAAAGGGAACTACGACAGACCCTGTAAAGAAATCAATGGAAATCTTACCGATTGGACCTGTTGTGATTGTGGATACGCCGGGTATGGATGATGAAGGTACTTTGGGTGAATTGAGAATTAAAAGAACGTTAGAAGTTTTAAAAACAATGGATATGGCCGTATTGGTAGTTGATGCGAATGTAGGTCTACAAAAAATAGATTTGGATTTGATTGACATGTTTAAAGAAAATAAATTACCTTATTTTATAGTTTTTAATAAGTGTGATTTGATTGAAGAAAAGAAAGAACTGGCTTCTAATGAAATCTATGTGAGTGCTCTAAACAATGACAATATAGATGGATTAAAGCAATTGTTGGCTAGTGTCGCAAAGAAACAGGAAGAAAAGACAATTATTGGTGATTTAATTGATTCGGGCGATGTTATTGTGCTTGTGATTCCAATTGATCAATCGGCTCCTAAAGGAAGATTGATTTTACCTCAACAACTTGTATTAAGAGATATTTTAGATCATCATGCGATTGGTATGACTTGTCAGGTAGAAGAATTGGATGCAACCCTAAAGAAGGTTACTCCAAAACTGGTTATTACAGATTCCCAGGCTTTTAACAAGGTAAGTCAAATCGTAGATAAATCTATTCATTTAACTTCTTTCTCTATTCTTATGGCACGCTTAAAAGGAAGCTTATCTACAGTGCTTGAAGGGGCCAACAAGTTAGATCATCTGCAAGATGGGGATTGTGTACTGATTAGTGAAGGGTGTACGCACCATAGACAGTGTGGTGATATTGGTACGGACAAGCTTCCAAAATGGATCTTGAATTATACAAAGAAGAATATAACTTTTGAATTTACTTCTGGACAAGGATTTAAAGAAGATCTTTCGAAATATAGTGTTGTGATTCATTGTGGTGCATGTATGTTGAATGAAAAAGAAGTGCAGTCTCGCGTAAAGGAATGTAAGAAACAGCATGTGCCATTCACAAATTATGGCATTGCAATTGCGAAAATAAACGGGATATTAGATCGTTCAGTAGAGGTGTTTTAGATGAAAAAAATTATATATATCAGCCGATATTGAAGGTATTTGGGGAAACAGTAATCCGGCAAATACAGCTAAGAATGGATACTTATATTCTGAATATTGTACAAATATGATGAATGAAGTCAATCTTGTGATTGATTTATTGTTTCAAAATGGCGTAGAAGAAGTTGTGGTCAATGATGGTCATGGAAATATGGATAATCTTCTTCCTTCAAAATTAGATCCTAGAGCTGCTTTTGTGTCCGCAAATGGAGCTTATAAGGAATTTGGGATGATGGAAGGTTTAGATGATTCTTTTGATGGAGCATTATTTATTGGATATCATTCTCGATGTAACTCACCAGGCGTTATGGCTCATACGATTTGGGGTACTATGGTACGAAAAATTGTAGTAGATGGGAAAGAACTTGGTGAAAGTGGCATAAATCGATTGTTGGCAAACGAATTTGGAGTGCCAGTTATCTTAGCAAGTGGTGATAGTGAATATGGTAAGCAGGTAGAAGAAGAACTTGGTTGTGTATTTGTGGAAACAAAGAAAACATTAAACAATCAGTGTGCTTTGTGTTGTAGCTTTAATGAGTTGAAGAATAGATATACATATGGTATACAAGAAGCTTTAAAAACAGATGAAAAACCAACTATATCTTCATCTCACACAATGGAAATAACATTCCATCATAGTCGAAATGCGGATTTTGTATCTCGTATGGACAATGTAGAAAAGATGGATGATTGTACGGTTCGTATCGAAAAAGAAACATATAAAGATTTATATGCCTTGATGCGTTTTGTGATTAAAGTATGTAATGCATATGCCTAAAATAAGAAAACCATTCTAGTGTTGGCGTCTAGAATGGTTTCTTTTGTTTTTTATTATTTTTAGGAGAGAGATATGAATATTGGTTTCTTTCTATATTCATTGCCTTATCTTTAAGACACTTATAGAATATCATTCTATGTTGTCATAATTTTAGTATAACTTTGGTAAATGTTGTGAAATAGGATTGAATTATGTGAAATTATCAAAATATGCATCTTTTCTAAAATTTCCTTCTTTTTTTTCGTATTAGAGAGAAAGGAAAGGAGGAGTTATCTTGAATTCGATGGATATTGAGTCTAAGAAGTTTTTAGGACAACCCAAAAACTTTGTTTCAATCTTCAATGCACTTTTATTTGATGGACAACCAGTGTTGAAGCCTGAATATCTTAAGGATGAAAACAGTGAACTTGTCATGAATGTTTCGAGTAAGCATGTGGATATCATCAAACGGTATGAGGATGGTACATATTTGGATTTGTTCGTGATTGAAAGTCAAAGCTATGTCGATCAGTCCATGGTCGCAAGAGTTATGGAATATGAAAGTGTTGCTCGTATGCGTTATATTCGTCAAAACTTTAAGAAGCATGTACCTATGCATACAAGGCTTCCAATGATTTTAACAGTCGTCTTATATGTGGGTGAATCCAAGTGGAATGCGGCTAAAAGATTGAGTGAACTAGAAATCATTCATCCTGGATTTGAAGATATGTTCAATGAGTTTAAACTGAATCTGATTGAGCTAAACACAAATCACAAGTATAATACAGGTGAAAAGGCAACACAGGACTTCTTTGATCTATTGCGTATGATCTATAGAAAACAGATTTTAAAAGAAGATCTAGATCGAGAGTTTAATCGTGATGCATTGTATTTTGCGTATGTAGTGACAAAGAACAAAGAGTTATTGAATATCTACCAGAAAAGCGAGAAAGGAGATGTAAAAGTGTGTAGAGCATTAGATGAAATGTTTGAAGAATCGACAAACAAAGGAATCCAGATGGGTATCAAACAAGGAATTGAACAAGGTATTGCACTAAATCAATTTGAAGTATATCAAACCATGCTAGACAAAGGTTTTAGTGTTAAAGCTATCGCATCCATTTTCTCAGTGAGCGAAGAATCGATTAAAACGCTATTGATGAAAGCTTAGATGTCGTAGTATAATCTCATTGGGAATGAAGTTCTCCCTTAGTTGTAAACTAAAACCGCTTTTATAAGCTGATGACTTCTGTGTTTTTTTACGCGGAAACCATCAGCTTTTCTGCGTTTTGAAAGGAGAGATAAAATGCTAATCAGTTTATCTTATATTTTTCTTGCAGGAATGTTTTTATCTTGGTTATGTAAAAAGATGGGATTACCTGGATTATTAGGAATGATATTTACAGGAATTCTTTTAGGACCTTATTGTCTTGGTTTGATTGATTCTTCATTGTTGAACATATCCAGTGAATTAAGAAAGATTGCTCTAATTATTATATTAATGCGAGCCGGATTGAATCTTGATTTAAGTGATTTAAAAAGGGTAGGAAGACCAGCCATATTGATGTGTTTTGTGCCAGCTTGTTTTGAGATGGTTGGAATGATTTTGTTGGCGCCAAAATTATTAGGGATTTCTTTACTAGATGCTGCTATTATGGGAAGCGTTGTTGCAGCCGTAAGTCCTGCAGTTATTGTTCCAAAAATGTTACAACTTATGGATGAAGGATATGGAACGAAAGAAAGTATTCCACAATTGATTTTGGCTGGAGCAAGTGTAGATGATGTATTTGTGATTGTGATGTTCACAGCATTTCTTGGTTTAGCCCAAGGAGAAAGCGTGAATATATTAAGCTTTGTGAATATTCCACTATCCATTCTAACTGGTATTATATGTGGAGCATTATTAGGAAAAGGGTTTGCAATCTTCTTTAAGAAAAATCATATGCGAGATACTGTAAAGATTTTAATTCTACTAAGTGTGGCATTTATTCTAGTGACACTTGAGGATGCTTTACCAATTTCATTTTCAGGATTAATTGCGATTATGTTTATGGGAATTTTCCTTCAAAGAAATCATTCGGTTGCATCCAAACGACTATCCGTTAAATTTAATAAGTTATGGGTAGGTGCTGAAGTCTTATTATTTGTGTTAGTTGGAGCTTGTGTAAATATTTCTTATGCATTAAAAGCAGGCATGATGGCTATTCTGTTGATATTTGGAGCACTTTTATTTAGAATGCTCGGTGTGTTTATTTGTTTATTAAAAACAACACTCACAAAATCAGAACGCTTATTTTGCATGATCGCATATTGTCCTAAGGCTACTGTTCAAGCAGCAATTGGATCAGTCCCTTTGGCTGCAGGGCTTGGATGTGGGCAAATTGTATTGACCATAGCTGTTTTATCCATCTTGATTACAGCTCCATTAGGTGCATTTTTAATTGAAAAAACACAATAAAAATCTGATTATCCGCTAAAACACAGTATCTATCAGCATTTTCAAGGAAATAAACACATCAATTTACTACTTATTTACTACTAACGAATGAGCCTTGATACGCAAGTTTTCCTAGATATGCAAAGATATGGTACAGCACATCAGTATTGAAACAAGAAAAAATTGAATAACTTATAGACTATGGAACGCCTAACATGACGTTCCTTTTCTATTTTCAGCCGTTCTTATTGGACGGCTATTTTATTACCCGAATGAAAGGAGCATTAGATTTATGAAAAAGACATTGAAACGATTGTGTACGGGCTTCTTAGCTCTTGCAACTGTCGTTACTGCTTTACCGACTACACCCGTTCATGCAGAAAGCAAGCAATACTGGACGGAGTCAAAAGAGCGTGTCGGTATCGTTGAAAAAGTAATGAATGACGGTTCGATTGGTTCTACCTTTAATGAGGGACATTTAACCGTTGAGAGCGAGGACGCTTACTGTATTGACATTAACACAGACTTTAAGAATGGTTACAAGACCAGAGCTGACGCAAGCTCACGCATGAGTATCGACCAGATAAGCGACGTTGCCTTATCTATCGAATATGTAAAACAGTACACAGACAGTCACAGCGGAATAAGCAAAAATCACGCTTACCTTTTAAGACAGCTTGTAGTCTGGCAGAGATTGAGCGTACATCTTGGCTGGCAATGTGATAACGTGCGAGCTTCTTATGATGAAATACCAAAGGCTACGCAGGACGAAGTTTTCGCTGGTGCAAGAGCCTTTGTCAAAGAAAATAAAGGACGCTATGAATGTGGCGGTTATATCTACTCTGGCGAGGGGCAGGAATTGGGACAATTCTGGGCGAAGCTGAATGTCGGAAATGCGAAACTTCAAAAGACTTCCAGTAATACCAGCATTACAGACGGTAACGGGAATTACTCTATTTCTGGTACAACCTATGGTGTCTTTGCTAATAAGGACTGCACAAAACAGCTTGCCACCCTTACGACTGATGAAAACGGAAATACAGATGTTGTAGAGGTAAAAGCAGGCACAGTCTATATCAAGGAATTATCCGCACCAGCAGGATATAAAGTAGATAAAACTGTATATTCCTTAAAGATTGAAGCTGGAAAGACAGCGACTTTGAACGTATCTGATACGCCAAAAGTAACGGACACTTTGATTGAGCTTTTCAAGATAGATATGGAAACAAAGAAAGACAATCCGCAAGGGAACGCTTCTTTAGCAGGTGCGGAATTTACATGGAAGTATTATGCTGGCTTCTATAACAAAGACAATCTCCCTGCCGAAGCTACTCGAACATGGGTTACAAAGACAATCGCTGAAACAGACAGCTACGGGACAACTCATTACATCACAAAATTAGCGGACGCATACAAGGTGTCTGGCGACAGCTTCTATATACAAGACGGAAAAGCCGTTCTTCCACTTGGGACACTAACCATAGAAGAAACAAAAGCTCCAAACGGCTACTTGTTAGAGGGTGCATATATGCAGGCTGGCGATAAGTCCGAACAGATAAAGGGCTTATATGTAACACAGATTACCGAGGACGGCGACCTTGCCGTATTATCTGGAAGAAACCAGTTTTCCGTATCAGAATCCGTGGCGGTGTGAAAATTCAGAAGCGAGATTTAGAAACGGGCGATATGAAGCCACAAGGAAGTGCAACCTTGAAAGATACTGCTTTTGACATCATTTCCTTAAATGATAATTCTGTTTTGGTTGAGGGCAAGCTATACAAGAAAAATGAAGTGGTAAAGACAATTCGTACCGATATTGAGGGTGTCGCTTCTACTTCTGCTGACCTCTTACCTTATGGAAAATTCCGTATTGTTGAGAGTGAAGCTCCCGACGGTTACTTAACTGACGGTGCAAAGCCGATTGATTTTACAATCACAGAAAATGGAAAAATCGTGGACTTAACAGACGAAGCCCATTCTATCTATAATCAGATTAAGCGTGGAGATATTGAGGGCGTAAAAATCGGTGCAGGCACACACAAGCGTCTTGCTGATGTTCCGTTTAGGATCACAAGCAAGACAACGGGCGAAAATCATGTTGTGGTAACTGATGATAACGGGCAATTCTCCACTTCTGCTGAATGGGCTTCTCATAAGCACAATACCAACGCAGGCAAGACCAGCGAGGACGGTGTATGGTTTGGAACTTCTGAACCAGACGACAGCAAGGGTGCATTACCTTATGATACCTACATCATTGAAGAATTACGCTCTGATAGTAACAAAGGCTTTGAACTTATCCCACCTTTTGAAATCGTGGTATCAAGAAATAACCTTGTGATTGATTTGGGAACGCTGACTGATGAATACGAAAAAGAAATCTCTATCCATACCACAGCGACCAGCAAGGACGGCGAAAAGACTATCCTTGCTGGAAAAGAGGTAACAATCGTTGATACGGTCAAATTAGACGGACTTACAAAAGGCACAAAGTATCAGCTCAAAGGCTGGCAGATGTTAAAGGAAGAAAACGCCGAGCTTATCATTGACGGGAAACGTGTAGAAAACGATTATACCTTTGTCGCTGATGATGAAGAAATGAAAGTGGAAATTTCCTATACATTCAATG
>ENA-OQBV01001082-OQBV01001082.1-human-gut-metagenome-genome-assembly--contig:-NODE-1082-length-14273-cov-4.262901_pt1 | contig 14273 bp, 17 predicted proteins | sample MGYA00242750_ERZ504559 | MGnify/ENA primary metagenome ERZ504559 (study PRJEB26092, sample SAMD00036230) | human gut metagenome | host: Homo sapiens | study: EMG produced TPA metagenomics assembly of...
TTTGAGGTAAAATTCTGGATTGATCTTTACATTTGATTCAGGAAAATACATCCAACAACACAAAATAAAAACACTTGATAGGAGGCGATTATTATGAGTATAAAAATGAAAAATATTTCACAAGCAGAAGTATTAACACTAAAAGAACAGATTTCTTATCAGGATGGGCAAGTTGTCAGTAAAACACTGGCACAAAATCCAGCAGTAAGTATTACCTTGTTCTCATTCGCAAAAGGGGAGGAAATCAGCACTCATGCGTCAGATGGGGATGCTTTTGTTACCTGCTTGGATGGTGTTGGAAAAATCACTATCGACGGTACTGAGTATCTGTTACACGAAGGGGAATCCATCATTATGCCTGCTGGACACCCTCATGCGGTATATGGACAAGAAGCATTTAAAATGCTTTTAATCGTTGTATTTTAATGAAATTCAATTCCCATAATCAGGAGGTGATTTTATGAAATCTGCAAGAGTAGAACAGAATCTCTGTATTGGTTGCGGACTTTGCTGTAGTGTCTGTGACGAAGTTTTCCGCATAAATGAACATGGAAAAGCAGAGGCTTATCAACCGTCAACCAATGAAAATCAAGAGGTCGTACAAGAGGCTATTGATTCGTGTCCTGTGTCTGCAATCGTTTGGAACGATTAATTTAAATGCATTTATCTTTTTCAGATTATACGGCAACCACATAAACGAAAATCAAATAACTTTATTTAATAACTTTTAGGAGGTCTATTATGGAACAAAAAATGTTTTGCTATCAATGTCAGGAAACCGCTGGGTGCAAAGGCTGTACCATGTCTGGTGTGTGTGGAAAGAAACCTGATGTAGCAGCCATGCAGGATTTGCTGGTCTATGTCACAAAAGGAATTTCGGCTGTCACAACTGCACTACGTCAGGAAGGCAAACAGGTGTCCGCAGAAATCAATCATCTGATTACTTTAAACTTATTCACTACTATCACCAATGCAAATTTTGACAAAGAGAGCATTGAAGCGAGAATCCGCGCCACACTGACAGAAAAAGAGGTACTGTTGGCGCAAATCACAGATCCTTCTGTCCTGCCAGAAGCAGCAAAATGGAATGGCTCCGGCAACTGGGAAGAAAAGGCCCAAACAGTCGGCGTACTTTCCACAAAAAATGAAGATATCCGTTCTCTGCGAGAACTGATCACCTACGGTCTGAAGGGATTGTCTGCATACTCCAAGCACGCAAATGTGCTGTTGAAGGATGACAGTGAGGTGGACACTTTCCTTCAGCAGGCACTGGCTGCTACACTGGATGATAATCTCAACATGGAGGACTTGATCGCCCTGACAATGGAAACCGGAAAACATGGTGTATCCGGTATGGCTTTGCTGGACAAGGCCAACACGGAAGCCTATGGAAATCCCGAGATCACAAAGGTAAACATTGGCGTTGGAAAAAAATCCCGGTATTCTGGTTTCCGGTCACGACTTGCGAGATCTGGAAATGTTGCTGGAGCAGACACAAGGAACTGGTGTGGATGTTTATACCCATTCCGAGATGCTTCCCGCTCATTATTACCCAGCATTCAAAAAGTATCCCAACTTTATCGGTAACTATGGTAATGCGTGGTGGAAACAGAAGGAGGAATTTGAATCTTTCAACGGTCCTATCCTGATGACAACCAACTGTATTGTTCCGCCCAAGGACAGCTACAAGGACAGACTCTACACCACCGGCGCAGCCGGATATCCAGGATGCACCCATATTCCGGGAGAAATCGGGGAGCAGAAGGACTTTTCCGCTATCATTGAACACGCCAAAAAATGCTCTGCACCAACCGAAATTGAAACGGGAGATCTCATCGGCGGATTTGCACATGCACAGGTTTTGGCTCTTGCAGATCAGGTTGTTGAGGCAGTAAAAAGCGGCGCGATCAAAAAGTTTGTAGTTATGGCAGGCTGTGATGGTCGAGCCAAGAACCGGGAATATTATACTGAATTTGCCAAGGCACTGCCGAAGGATACCGTGATCCTGACAGCTGGATGTGCGAAATATAAGTATAACAAATTGCCTTTAGGCGACATCAATGGTATTCCACGTGTTCTAGATGCCGGACAGTGCAACGACTCGTATTCTCTTGCTGTCATTGCATTAAAACTTAAAGAAGTTTTTGGTCTGGACGATATCAACGACCTGCCTATCATTTACAACATCGCATGGTATGAACAGAAAGCTGTTATCGTTCTGTTAGCGCTTTTGTATCTTGGTGTAAAGAACATCCATCTCGGTCCTACTCTCCCGGCATTTCTTAGTCCTAATGTAGCTAAGGTCTTGGTAGAAAACTTTGGCATTTCAGGAATTAGTACTGTAGAAGATGATCTGAAACTTTTTTTTGAAACACTTGCAGAATAATTCTTATTAGTAATATTTTTCATGTTAATTAATCTTATAACAATTTAATACGAAGATCAAAGGTAGTCATTCTTTATGATTGACTACCTTTGACCTTAAACATAAAGATTTAAATAAGAACTATCTGAGAAAAACAGCAGAAACAACATTTTATTGCCCTAAAAAGAGAACTGGACTGTGAGGAAGCAGGCAAGGTTCAAATATTTTAAGACATATTTTCTACTAGTATTGTTTTTCTGTATCATAAGTTGTATCATATGTTGATATACTCACTGATGATAGAAGGCGGTTTTATTTGTGTATCAAGGGTTTGCAAAATTTATTCGTGGAAAAGTATTTTCCGTTATTTTTTTAATAGTATCATTCTTCCTTATTGGATATATTTCTATAAGAAGTACAGCAAAAGGTTTTAAAGGACTGTGACCTTGTACTAAGCTATAATGGGATTCCCACCAGTAAGCACACCCTCCCACGGGCATTAGAAAAACTTGCCGGATTGGCAGGAGTACACCGTATCAAGATTCATGCACTCAGACATTCCCATGCTTCCCTGCTCATCAGTATGGGAGAAAATCCTTTATTGATTAAAGAACGTCTGGGGCATGAAAAGATACAGACCACGTTGGGAACCTACGGACATTTATATCCCAACACCAACGTGGAAGTTGCCAAAAAATTAACTGGCGTTCTCACTTATACTCCGGCAACAACCAGTGTTGCCGATTACACCAGCAATCAGCATACAGCACTCTATCACAGAGCAGTTGAATAAAAAAATGCAATCAAAATGCAATTCTATAAAGGAAAAGCTGTAAAACCCTTGTAGATAAAGGCTTTACAGCTTAGCTCCAACTATTCAAACTCTTCCCCAAGGAAGTATTATCAAATCAAAAATGCTGATTTTATGCGGCATTCCACCGCATCTGTTTCATCTAATGTTACTCTTTTCATATCGTTTTCAAAAACTTTAGTAGCAAATTAGTTGCAATTATTCAATATTGCATCTACGAAATCCACGGCAGATATAATCTACTTTTACTACTAAAAAAGAATAATCAAATGTGGCTTACGGGTACTTCACCGTGCCTGCTGCCACCACCACTATGAAAGGAGCTTTTCTATGAGCAATCAACACAAACACCCAACTATAAGTTTTAGAATCAGCGATGCTGAACGCAAACAAATCGAAGCTCGTATTCTTGCCAGCGGCATGATGAAAAAAGATTACTTTGTCCGTTCCTGCATCTATAACCGCATCTGCGTTGTCGGCAAGAAAGAAACTATATATCCTCTTGTGCAGACTGTTAATGCTCTGTATCTACAATTACTTGAAATGCAGAAATCATTTATTGAATGCTGTGAACATCAAGCTTTAAACAGTCTTCCTAAAAGCGATGAAATCAGAGAACTACAGACCGATTATAACAATCTGCTTACAGCCATCATTGACCTGCTTGATGGTGCTAAGTATCTGTGGGAAGGAGAACATCATGAAACAAAATAATCCTTGTTACCTGTTTGGTATGTATGAACCTGACACAGATTCCGTTATTGTTAATGCCATCAATGATACCTATACCGGCACGCCTCTTACTATCAGTTGTGAAAAATGCAATTCATCTGTCTTGCTTGATACACCGAATGATATTGTGTATCTATATCGTCTGACACAGGACAGTCCTCTGCTGTATGCTGAATTGGCTTGCAAACCTAATGGATTACAGGAATATGCAGATGCTATGAATGAATTTAATTGATTTTTCCAAAATTAAAAGAGCATTTTATTGGGGTTAGTCTCATCTACGTCTCACCAGTCTCAAGAATATTTTGAGACTGGTGAGACTATGTTAAAATCCCAGTATTTTATTTGAATTACAATTTCTTCTCCACCTTCTCCAATTCATCCAACAATGCTGGTTTTCTTGGATATCTCTGCATCAATTCCTCAATTAAAGATTTAGCAGTATCATTACCCTTCCATTTTATAAGCTGTGCAATATTCTTTGTTATCTTTTTATATTCTCGTCTATCCTTTGCCTGAGCACAACTCTCACTTATTTCCTTATAACATAACTCATATACCTGCTCCGGATAATCCTTTACCAAATATTTTCCATAATAAAACAAATCATACGGATTTTCCATTACATCGTCAAGCAATCTCTTCTTTTCATTTTCAGAAATAAGAACAGTACGATAGCAAACAGTTCGCTTGCTATTCTTTAATTCATCTAATAAGCTTTCGTAATTCTCATTCCATGCGTCGTGCTCTTTATAAATCTGTTTCAAAACATCCCAGAACTTCTCATTTCCCATTAATAACAGTTTTTTTGCCTGTGCGATTTGCTTTTCCGCAATGTTTGCTGTCTTGTATATGTCATATAGCACGTTATTCCAATCTTCCGGATCGCTACTATGATAATGCCATGTCTCTTCTTCGTTTGCTTTCTCTAAACAAAGCTTCTCTGCCTCATCATAGTTCTTGTCTTCCATAGCATCTTTAATAGCTATAATACGGAGTTCATTTATCGAAATATTCTGATATAGTTCCTCATGCGTATTCTTTTTGCCATATAAATGTCTATGTAAAAGGTATCTTACAATCAAATCTTCTTTTTTCGTATATTCCGGGTAATAATCCTCCCGTGAAATTTCCAACAGGGTATCCAAAACCTTTTCAAGTTTCTTTGCACTCTTTTCATCGCATAGGCAAATCCCACATTTCAGCAAGTCATAACGCCAGTCAGTCCAACCATCAAATACACTCTTTTTTGCCTCTTTTATAATCAATGCAAATGCTTGTTCCCGCATTTGTTTGTCCTGTTTTTCGATTTCTTTTGCGCATTTTTCTATTAATTCGTATGTACACATGATAACATCTGTAAGCATTCCCGAACTACTATCTGCATGAGATGCTAACTTAACACCAGATACCAGGATATATGTAGCCGCCTCAAGTGCAACCATATAACCACGCATTTCTAAAGTCTCAGCACACATATCAAGACAGTCATGCATATCCATACAAATATTATCGCAGCTGCTCCAACCAATGTATCCCCGATAGGTGTTACATTTAATTGATGCAGTAATTGTGTTTTTCACTATCGATATAATATCTTCTGTGGGTATCATAGTATCCCCTTTCTTTTATTCAACAATATCAATCTTATATCTTTCACACCATTGCGTTGCGATTTTTTCATAAGCTTCATCACGATATTGGTACCAATGTTTCTCCAGATTTAAGTCATACAATTTATCCTTAAATCTTCTAAAAGCACCTCTACCCTAGATTTCCCCTGCCAATACATCCTGATTCTTTCCCGCCGGAAGCTCGTATATGAACTCTTCCATTATTCGATACTCGTTGATATCGTATTGTCCCGGTAACGGTATATAATCCTCAACAAATCCCTCTTTAATATCTTCAAAGAGTTGCGGATTGTCCTCACCATCCACCATTCCATCAAACAACATCAGAACTTTTTCATTGTGGGTATCATAATAATATTCTGTTTCCATATTGGCAAATTCCATTGCCTCGATTATGTCTTCTAATTTTACTTTCATCTTTTATCCTTTTCCGACTTCTTTATTTCCACTTTCAATAATTTTGCAGCAATAGAGCTATTTATTTCTTTATTTGTATCGAAATAATCTGTTTTCTTGTTCTTTCCAATTCGGACCTTATCTCATTTTCTTCAAAATCTTGAGGAACATCATAGTTCAGGTTCGGCATTACTACAATAAACTCCCAAATGACGTTTATCTCCTTTTATTTGCTTTTCAAACTCCCTGAATTTTCTGATGCAAACTTTAATCCTACTTCCAAAATTACACATGCTCTACTGAGACATTCTATATAATTTCCCTGCCAATCTGATAATCTCTCAAAAGGATTTCTAATTCTCATTACTTATTATTTTCTTTGTCTATGATTTTGCGTTCAATTATATATCAATTAGATTAAGCTTATTATTTATAACACTTTCTACATCTTCCTGATTCATCAACCACCTAGAAACATCCTCTATCTTCTTAGTTTCAAACCCCGTAAGATACTTTATCTCACTTAGAGTCAGCCCTTTCTGAATAAGTTTTGAAACGCCCTTTAATGCAAGTGTTGTTGTATTTATGTTATTAACTTCTTCTAATTTTTCTTGTATCGTAGCCAGTGCCGAACTGGAGGTAATCTTCTTTCCCTTTGTATTCAAAAAGAAATATTCTCTATTAGGATATCTATGTACCATATTATATTGTCTAATATCAGATACCATTGACTTATCCACACTTAGATTGATTACACTATCTTTATTTCTAATTGTAATAATTCCATCAATGTCATTTACATCATCCTTTTTTAAGTTTACTAATAAGTTTAGTTTAAATCCATATTTTAAGAGAAGGTTGCATAATATCTTCTGACCGAATTTATAAAAATCACTCTTTTTTAGATTATTACAAATTTTTATTATCTCAATTTCAATCTTATCATCTATCGGACAATATATTTCTTGCTTTAATTTTGTATTGAGACATTTTTTCAATATCTTCAATCATTTCATTGTTCCTACATCCACCTTCAAGTGCACTACATTCTATCCCACCCATCTTTTTTATATAGTTTTTATAGAACAAATCGATTGCAGACAAAAATCTATTAACTGCCTCTTTTCTATGCGCCTTTGCGCTAGAATTATAATATGACGCACATGCGCACACTATATCCTGCCTTAATAATTTGTTATTGAATAAATCCTTAAGATCACAATCTCCATATATATCACAGTACTTTAAAAAAGCTTGATAACATTGCCAATAATTTTCTCCCTTTCCGCCAACCTTCAGACTTTCAAAATGTGTTTTTAATGCTATTGATAGAAATTGATTCATTTTATCTTCTCCAATCGATAAATCATATAAATTCATTAATCATTTTTAGTCTCAACTGAGTCTCATAATCTCATCTTAAAAATGAGACTCAGTTGAGACTGACTTGAGACTAAGTTTTTCCGACACGCTAAAAGTCCCTATTTTATCACGTTTTTAGATTTTTCTTCAGTCTCATAAAGTATCAAAATTTATGAGACTTTGTTGAGACTAACTTGAGACTGTCTCATTACAATGTCCATGTTGAAGTCTTTTTATCGTAAACGGCACCTGTTACTTTCTTAATTTTCGCATAATCTCTAAACACCGTTGATCTTGATATATCCAATTCTGCCATTACCTGTTCAACTGATAAATGCAGATTCTCGCAAATCATATTATAAATTTTCTGTTCTCTTTCAGATAATGTTTTCTGTTCTGTTGCTTCATCTGCAGCTATTCTGTCTAATGGTATATTAATTCTAAATACATCATCTTCAATTAGCTCTGGCTTACCACCATCTGAATACATCGGTGTATACTTATAAAGATTTCTTACTCCCGAACCAATAGTATCTGTTCTACCAATATTAGCAAAAAATTGCTGAATTAAAGGATTCTTTGGATAAGGAGTAAACTCATCACTCATAATATTTCCATGGCGTCTAGGAATACACCAATTTTCTGTTCTCAGCCAATCCTTTTCGATAATCACCTTTGCTGGATATGCACTTGAATAATCCCTATGCACAAGTATATTACCAATAACCTCTCTTGAAATAATACCTCTAATACTCGTGCTAATATTGTTGATTAAGCAAAATTTATCTGATGTATGCTTTGCAACAAATTCCATTAAAAGATCATATTGCCTTCAATTAAATTAGTTGTTACCTGCAATCTATCATCATATCTATCTAGATTCTCAACCCTATATAATGCATCGGTAATATATCAGGACACAAGACCTTATCACATCATCTTTGCCAAACAATAACACACCTGCAAGATTATATCCTTGAATACCTGATGAAAAATCTTTTTCCCATAATCCGGCACTCTTCATAATTTCATCATCTGACATTGTAAGCCATTGATGGTCCGGATTTTTACTTTTAGCCAAGTTTCTTACTTTATCCATTAAATCAATACGAAGATCATCCTTCGTAACATATGGAAAAATCTTATGCTCTGCATATGTGTTGCTTTTTCTGTTATACATATTTTGTAACTGAATAGGTGAATCTGTAATATCCATGTCCCCATCTTCATTTCTGTCATATATTCTATTAATACATTTTTCGACAGTTGATGTTGGTGGTACATACACCCATAATAATAATTTACCTTCATATTCAAATTCTTCTATGGAAAGATATAGTGTAGGTGACATTCTATCAGGATTGTTAAGCTGATTAACAAAGTTTTTTCTCATATCTTTACTCATATTTCTATTAATCCCGATTGGTGTTCCATCATCTTCTACGCCCATGATAATATAGCCACCATATCTATTAGAAAATGAGCACACTGTTTCATAAACATCTGCCTGTATCCCATGCTGACATGTCTTGTACTCAATTGTTATTTTCTCATCATTTGTGAGCAAATTTCTCATCAATTCGGTTGTCATTTAATCGCCTCCTGTATTTATTAATCAGCATAATATTCTGCCATAAATCGCATACCATTTTCTTCATTATCCTGAATATACTGTAATAGTTTCTTATCAAACCTATCATTCATATATTCAACAATTATTGGACATACCCAATATTGACTTCCCTCCTGAGGTTCCATATCCATTTCTAAAGCATCAAGATAATCCGAAGAATGAAATTTTATACTATCTATAACTGACAACAAACTCAAAAATATATCTGTAATATTTTGAAGTGTCTCTATAAGCTCTTTATCTTTATCTTCCTTTTTGTTCTGATATATATAATTATCCGTTACAAATCTAATGCCATTCGCATGGACATAATTATTTAACTTTCTGTCCTCTCTCAACCACTTATCTACAAGAAAATTATCAAAAATATATTTGACCTTTTCATTATTACTTACCAAATATGATTTGTATTTTGATGTATCAAAAAATTGTTTTCTATCCTTATTGTTTTCTGAGCTTTCCAATACATTATAAATCCATTTTTCCATAGCTAGTTCTGCGTCTGTTTTTCTTTCACCTGAAACCAATATAGACACATCTAACTCTATCATTTTCATCATAGATTCCGAGTTTATGTTGAATTTTTCTGCTTCTTCATCCGTTAAACCATGTTTGTTCTGTATAACATTCAATACAAATAAATACTGCATTAAATCATCTCTACACTTCCGTAATAAAGTATACGCATCCGAATAGGCATCTCTATTACAACAAAAATCAATAGTCTCTAGGGTTTTACATATTGACATCATTGTCTCTCCGGATAACATATATGGTCCTTTTTTTCCATAAGATACATCTACAGACGAAAATGCTGAATCTGCTAAACAAAAGAATATATACCATATATTTTCAATATCTTGGGAATAAAACTTATAATTAGTGTCTTCTATATCATCCATACGTTCTCCTTCGCATCCATTCAAACAGTTTATTTATATTTGCCACACACCTTCATTCTTACCATTTCCTTCATAACCTCTTCTATCTGCTTTGCCTTATCATGGGATTCAATCAAGAATCCCATTTCAATATTTCCTTGCATTCCGTGATATGAAAGATTAGCTGACGACACCAGTGATTTCTTTACATCTGATACAATAAGTTTCGCATGCAATGCTGCCATCTTGTCATCTTCTTGCTTTTGATATTCATATATCTGTAAGAATCGCGAACGATATGACATCAGTCTGTCAAGCACTTCCTTCTGCTTTTCTGTATCATTCACATATAAACGAACATATACTCCTTGCTGGCTTTTTTTAATAATAACATCGAGCATTTCGGTAAAATAATCTGAGATTGAATAACCAGTTATAGTAAGACTCTTTTCTGTATTCTCTATCAGATTACGCATTGTATCTTTGGTTCTTAATGTTTTCACACGGAATGAATCTGGTGCAGTAAGAACAAGCTCTGCGTGTTCAATTTTCTTTGACGAATACATTTTCATGCAAAGACTGATTATATCTGTTATCTCTTCTTCGGAACAATTAGTAAAATGTTTTCTAAGCTCTTCAATCACACAATAAAACTGTGCATTCTCTCCATTAACAGAATAATTTTCAAGTGCATCTACAATCAGACCTGCGATATATTCGATTTTTACACTTGTATTCCACATAAATCTCTCACCAATTCTCTGAAATATCCCATTTCCTCATGCTCCGGTACCGGTACAACTAATGCTCTATCAAGTAGGCGGTTACCATTTTCACATGCAGTTTCTGATATCATAGTACAAGAATGGCAGGCAGCCCCATTTAATCTCTCACTTGTCGGATTCTTCATAAAGCATTCTGGATCTGTTGTACATGTCAAACCATTCTCTAATGCCCCTTTTAAAAGCGGTAAAAACTTATTCATTCCACCTAGTTCAACAAGTCCACCTAGTGAGCCTTCCTTATCTGCCGCACCTGTATAAATTAAAATTCCACACATATTTTCACTACTATAAATGCGCTCATGTAATGCAGATGACGAATATCCTGACTGCATAGACATTTCCTTAATCAGCATATGTGAAAGTGTATGTAACAACACATACTCTGCATTTCTTGGTTTAAAATTCTCCCATCCTTTTTTCTGACAATATACTGCATAGCATTCCTCATATTTATCGGAACGAGATTTCACAGTCTCTATCTGCATCCACTGATTTATTTTTCCCTTATTTAATTCAATGAATACACCTTCACCATTAATTTCGACTGCCGGAAGCCATTTTTCTCCCGAAGAGCACTTCAATTTTACGATATGTGACTGCTCATCCACTTCTGGTTCTGGTGCTTCCAGTCTTGTAAAACCTGTCAAAACTCGTACTTCACGTAATCTATGTATTTTAATAATCCTAGAAATATACGCTTTTAAGCTTTCGCTCAAAGCAACTTCTTCCGCTTTAAAGTACTTAACATCATGTTGATACTCAACATCCTCATGATGCGTAATAGCTGCATACTCCATTTCTTTAAGTTCAATAAACTCTTTGATATTTTGGCTTAATCTATCATAGGCAGCTTTAAAGTCTTCATAAGAATATTTATCTCCAAAATACTTCTGATAAGCAAATGAAAGACCTGCCTCTTCTCCCATAGCCTCTACCAATGCTTCAATAGTTGCTCTTTGTGCACCCATGATATCATTAATAGGATTTGTCCAAGGCGGAATTGATATTGCATTTCTTGTGACTGTAAAATGCACATTAGATGCACCACGCTGGCTAGGTATTACACTCTTCTTACAAATTTTCGTCTTTGCTCCTGGTCTATGTGGATGGTTTCCTGAACAGCATAGACCTGCAAATTTTTCTTTTTGCATTGCCCCAGACATATCTCTCCTTGCACCGCAATTACACTCAACACGGAGTTCTGCAAGTGATGAAGTATTGCCCGTTGATTTTAGGTACATATCTTCTTTACAACTTGTTTCTCCATGATGTACCCACCATCTCCAAGGGAAATCGTCCATATGCCCATCTTCGCATACTGTTATAAATCTCGAAGGATATGCTGGAAATCCACACTTAGGGCATTTCACTTCACCTTGATTCTTTTTGTACTGATCCAAATCAAAGTAATCTCTCATATCAAATAAAAATTTACAAGTTCCCTTTGAGCACACATGGTAGTATGGGAATGACACAACAGGAATATCCTCTTTTCCACCTGTCTTTGGCATAAAGAATCGTCGAACATTCATATAACTAGCCAATCTTGCATCTCTAATTTCTTTACCAATATTGTTAGTATCCCAGTACTCTATATCTAAAACTGTCAATGAATCATTTACAGCATCCATTATCGAGCCTGGTCCATATGTAGTTATTAACTGATTCGGACGAATCTCGCCCAATTTTTTATAAAAATTCATCAGACACCCTCCCAATAAAATACTGTTGACGACTGCTCAACATCACGCATAGAACTTAGTGTTGGTTTTTCTTTGTCTCCATAATATTCGCCATAATATGTAAGCAGCCTCTTCTTATCATCAGCTATTGTTGGAACAAAATAATATAGCTTTTCGTCTTTTGCAATGTTCTTCCAAGTATTGATAAACTCATCCATTTCTTTCTCCGTATCTACATAAGACGATGGTGCCGTTATCTTAACTCGCTCAAGAATTTTGTCTTTTATATCTTTGATTTGTTCATCAGAAATATCATTAATGTTTGATGCTCCACCATTATCAGCCATCGTCTCTACCTGTAATCTTAGTAAAGAAACTACCAATGCATGTAATACTCTGTCTCTAGCTCTGGCTGCAAATGGCGTTGCTGTAGTTCCTTCTACATATCTATACATCTGAGAGTGGAAACCAACAAAATTCTCATAATTAGACAAATCCCTTGGTCTGTATGGGTTGTAAACAGTAAAAATAATTCCTGGATGCTGTCGCCCCACACGGCTTGTAGCCTGAATATATTCAGAGTTCTGCTTTGGCTGACCTACAACTGACATAAGTCCTAAACGGTCAACATCCATACCTACCGCTATCATATTAGTTGCAATAACAACATCATAACAGCCTTGCTTCTTCTTGTTTTTATCATAAGAAATTGCTAACTTTTCAAGAACCTGCGCAATCTCCCATGAAGGTATACGAGATGTAATTTCCTTCTTTCCCTCAAAACTGAGATACCTCTGTTCTGAGCTATTATATTTATTCTTTACAACACGAATACGGCTTGCTATATCATCGTCAAGAAGGCGCACTGCACCACCCAATTCTCGAATACTATTAAAGTACCCAATCAATGTGTAATATGGATCAATATAATCCTCATATTCCGGATCCTTTGCTATATCTAGTGCTGTTTGCAAAATAATTGAATACAAACGAATAAGAGTTGTTTTTACAGATTGTCCGCTCGCACATATACCAGCATATTGACGAAATGGCTTTTTTCCATCACTAATCATTCTACTGATTTTTTCTTCTGAAGCATCAACTAAATTTTCAGTTGGAAGCGGTACTTCCTTAATAAAAAATGAATCTCTTGTATCAAAGCCACTTGGCGGAAATTGTGCAAATTCATTTCTCCCATAAAGAAACTTAATCTGTTCCCCAGCATTTCTAATAGTTGCTGTTGAAACAATATACTTAGGGCGAATCTTCTTTCCATTCTTCTCAATACAACACATCTCTTCTACAACAGTTTCATATCCACCATAAATAGTTCCAAGAGGACCAGTAATTAAATGAAGCTCATCCTGTATAATTAGCTCAGGAGGATAGAATTGTTTACATGCAACTGTTTCAGCCTTTTCCAATCCCGCTGCGACATCTGCATTATGTCTTCCTGCATGCTTTTCTCCAATAGCAATATGTCCACATCTACTACAATATCTATCTGTTCTGCCAAATAGCAAACCAACTCGTTCAGACCATGGAAGTCTAGCAAATTTATCTACCGTAGAAATAATCACAGTAGGACACTTTGCATAAATTTCCTCATCAACAAGATAAACCGGTATGGTTCTTCCTGTTTTTAACGAAAACATACAATTCTTATCTGCACAATGAATTTTAACATACTTTCCCTTTTCATTGATGTCATATTCATCCCGTGTGATTTCCTTACCGCAATAAGGGCATTTAATAATCTGCTTTGTAAGCTTCCTTATAAATTCTTTCTTCTTAAACTGATCCGAATCACTGTATTCGCTAAATTTATTTGGGGTAACATTACCTCCAACCCAAAATCCAATTGAAATTCTTTCCTTACCATATAGTTCTTGGTTTTCTTCTCGCAGTCGTTCCATCGCAACAATAAGACGCATCAGTCTGTCTCTCTGCTGAGTTGTAAGTAAACGAAGCGTGTACCTTAAAAATACTGTT
>ENA-OQBV01001083-OQBV01001083.1-human-gut-metagenome-genome-assembly--contig:-NODE-1083-length-14268-cov-4.598260_pt1 | contig 14268 bp, 17 predicted proteins | sample MGYA00242750_ERZ504559 | MGnify/ENA primary metagenome ERZ504559 (study PRJEB26092, sample SAMD00036230) | human gut metagenome | host: Homo sapiens | study: EMG produced TPA metagenomics assembly of...
GTCGAAAGAACTATTGCAGTTGCAGTACGAGGAAAGGAAAAAGATTTCAAAACATCAATCTAGTGTCCAAAAGCAATTGCTCAAACAAGAGAAATTTGAACGCAAACAGCAAAAACGAAGAGACAAGAATAAAGGACATTAATGTGTTTCTCTTTAAAGAAACAGCTCTTTTCTAAATAGAAAGGAGCTGTTTTACTAGTATTGAAGAATAGATTTTAACTGTTTCCAAATCTAGTTACTTATCGCCAAAAGGTTTACCGATGATAGTTTTAAATTCAGGACAATACTTACTTGCCTCAAATTCAATGACATCATATTGGGCAATCTCATTTTGATAGAATGGATCGTGTGTAATGATTTCTTGAACAGCTTCCTGATTTTTAGCTCTTCCATCTCGCCACTTAGACTCTCGTTTTAACCACTTATCCCTAAAAGCCGTTTTTTAAACGGCTTTTTTGCTAGACTGGTTCTATCAAAAGGAGGGGGAAAAAAATGATTTTTACAAGCTAAAAAACATCAGTAAACGATATGGAAATCATCTAGCCGTAAACAATATTCACTTACAGTTTGAAAAGGGAACGTTTAATGCGATTCTAGGGCCAAATGGGGCGGGGAAATCAACAACGATTTCCATGTTGATTGGTTTGAAACAACCAACGCAAGGTGAAATCATCTATGAACCAGGTACTAAGATTGGTGTGGTCTTCCAAACCAGTGTTTTAGATGAGATGTTGACGGTTAGGGAAAATCTGGCCATTCGTGCGAGACAGTATAAAGGCTTGAAACCCAATCGTGTATCTAGTCTCATTGACCGGCTAGGTCTATCAGCTTTTCAAAAGCAGAAATATGGGACGCTTTCAGGTGGTCAAAAGCGTCGGGTTGACATTGCGCGTGCTCTACTGCACAGTCCAGATCTTCTGTTCTTAGATGAACCAACGACAGGTCTGGATATCCAAACTCGGAAGTCTATTTGGGATTTGCTCTATCAATTGCAGAGAGAAGAGGGAATGACCGTTGTACTGACCACGCATTATCTTGACGAAGCAGATGAAGCTGATCAGATTTATATTGTGGACCATGGGAAAGTGATTGCTCAGGGATCGGCATTAGATATTAAGAGCCAGTATGCAAAAAACATCTTGAAGATTCGTTTCAAGGGGATAGAGCAGATAGAAAGTCTTAAAACTTCGGGAATGTCAGTAGAGCAACAAAGTCAACTGGAGTATGTTTTTCAACCTGAGAGTGAAAGGGAAGCCATTGATTACCTGGCACAAGTTAGAGATAGAATAGCCCATTTTGAGTTTCGTCCAGGGACCATGGATGATGCCTTTATTGCACTTACAGGAAGGGAGGTTCGCTAATGCTAGCCTTACTAAAGCGAAATTTTTTATTGTACTTCAGGAATCGTTCAGGAGTTTTCTTCTCCTTGTTGGGAGCCTTGATTTCCTTTATTCTTTATATTATTTTTCTTCAAAAAAATCTAACAGATGCTTGGGCTCAGCTCCCCAATAGTGGCCCTTTGTTAAATAATTGGTTGATGAGTGGGACGCTAGCTGTGACAGGGATTACGACGAGTCTGGCTGCCCTAACTCAGTTGGTAAAGGACCGTGAACATCAAGTAGATAAGGATCTTTATTTATCGAATCAAGGGAAGTGGCGGTTACCATTTTCGTATCTAGCGAGTGCAATCATCATTTCTTTTGCCATGCAGGTCCTTATGTATGTGCTGATGTGTGGCTATTTTAGAGAAGTGCCAAAATTATACATACTACCCGAACTTCTCCTAATTATGATGCTTAGTAGCCTGCTTTCTAGCTTAGTGAATGCCATTCTTGTTTACTTTTTCCAATCCGTAGACAGTCTTGGAAAGTTTGCGACCATAGTGGGGACAGCTTCTGGTTTTTTGGTAGGAACTTATGTACCTTTGGGCGTTCTACCTGATTTTGCACAACTACTAATGAAATGTACTCCAGCAACTTATATTGCTGCACTTTATCGGCAAGTCCTCATGAAAGAAACATTAAGTGAGACCTTTAAAGGTCAAGATAACCTTCTTCAAGAGTTTCAAGAAAAAATGGGCGTTCAGCTCAAGTGGCAAGGTTTATTGACAAAGGAAAATACTTACCTTATAGTGTTAGGAGGTATTCTTCTAGCAAGTATTCTTTGGATTATTTTAGTGAAAAGAACTAGTCAGAAAAAATAAGTGAGAGTTGGAATAGGAATGAAACTTCGTTTTGAAGAAAAATCAGATATTTCGGCAAAGGATCCCTGTGTGGTCATCCAAGCAGAGCGATTGTCTGATCAAGCACGAGAGGTAATGGATTATCTCGAACAATTTTCAGTTGTAAATCAAGTGGTGATTCCTATTAAAACGGATGATCATTTGGTTATGGTAAAAATTGACGATATTATCCTAGCTGAGATTGATAAGAATGTGTTGACGATTTATACCGTAAACAATACCTATACGATGAGAGAGACACTGACAAACTTTCAGCATCGCATCAATCGTCGAAGTTTTTTACAGATATCACGTCATGCTGTTATGAATATAGATCATTTGGAATCACTATCGGATAGTTTTTCTGGCAATATGATGGCTAAAATGACAGGTGGAGTAAAGTCCAGTGTCAGCCGAAAATATGTCAAATCTTTGATGGATTATTTAGGGGTGTAGGAGGAACCAATGAAACGTTTAATTGCTTATTTTGTATCCGGCGTGAGAACGGGATCGTTCTTTTATCTTGCACTCCTTTTACTTGGTCAATTATTTCCCCAGCTTATCTATCCCAAAGTTAGTGTAGGAAATATTTTAGCCCTCTTTATGATGAGTGGCTTAATGGGAATGCTCTCGTGGATTTTGGAAGAGCTTGACCGCATGTCGTACAGATTAAGAGTAGTCTTGCATTTCTTGTTGACGGCGATTGTACTTACAGTGACTTGTCTGATATCAGGCTGGTATGAGGCTTTAACGAACCCTGCTATCTGGATTGTTTTCATTTTTGTTATATTATTATCTGGCTTTTATCTCATTTGGCAAATGCATATGAGAACACAGCGTATTAATCAAGCTTTACTGCATCGTCGAAGCCAGAAAAAGAAAAGTAATAAATTATAGTAAACTTCAAAAAAATACTCTTTTTCCTCTTGACCCTCACGCCACGTCATAGCTTATACTCTTAATCAGAGAGGAGTTCTAATGAAATCTGTAAAAGAAGTGAGCCAACTATCAGGTGTCAGTGTGCGCACCCTTCATTATTATGACGAAATTGATTTGCTGAAACCGTCGGTTGTGGCTGAAAATGGTTACCGTTACTATAATCGCGATGCGGTTGTCCGTTTGCAAGAAATATTGCTTTACCGTGAGTTAGACTTTCCTCTCAAAAAAATTAAGGAAATCGTAGTCAACCAGGTTATGACAAAGTTCAAGCGCTTAGGGATCAGATTAAGCTCTTAGAGCTGAAAAAGTCCCGTTTAGAAGCCGTCATAGCTCATGCCAAGGCCTTACAAATGGAGGAAGAAGAAATGTCATTTGAAGCATTTGATCAAAAAGCTGTGGAAGCATTTCAGGAAGAAGCTCAGGCTAGATGGGGTCAGACAGAAGCTTATCAAGCTTTTTGCGGCTAAGGGAGAGGAGTCCTTCCCTGAAGTTACAAAAGAGATGACTGCAATCATGTCTACCTTTGGACAGCTCAAGGAGTATAATCCTGGTGATGATAGTGTTCAGGAGCAAGTAAAGGTGTTACAAGACTATATTAGTCAGCATTTTTATCCATGTGACCAAACGGTATTAGCTGGTCTCGGTCAGATGTATCAAACAGATAATCGCTTTTCTAGTTTTATTGATAAAGTTGGAGGAGCAGGGACTGCCACTTTTCTCGCAGAAGCTATTCGTATTTATTGTCAATAAACTAAAGCCAAAGTCTTAGGGACTTTGGCTTTTTTCATGCCATAGTGACATTTATGTCACTATTTTTATAATCATTTAATGCTTATAATTAATGTATCGTTTTAGAAGGCGATTAGTTAACTGTTTTTGTTATTTTGCTTGAAAAATTTCTTGCAGGTAATCAGATGGAAACTAATCAAATTCTAATCTAAACCAAAATTTACGGAGGAACTCATGTCCATTTTAACCATAGACCACATCTCAAAGTACTATAATCTCGACGGTACGAACCAAGAGCGCGCTTTGAATGATGTTACACTTGAGATTGCACCAGGAAAGATCACTGCTATCTACGGTCCATCTGGCTGTGGTAAGACCAGTCTGCTTAGTATTATTAGTGGCTTGGATAGTCAGTATCAAGGAAATCTTTATTTCAAAAATCAAAACATGCGAGATTTTTCAGAGCGTGACTTGACCTATTTTAGAAAGGCTCACATTGGCTTTGTCTTTCAAAATTTCAATCTTATCTCTCATCAATCAGTCCTTGAAAATGTCAAGATGCCTCTTTACGTTAAAAATATGACTGATAAAGAGATGGCCGAGATTGCGGAAAGGGAGCTTAGCCGTCTTGGAATCGGAGACTTTATCAAGAAAAATGTTAAGCAGCTTTCTGGTGGGCAAAAACAACGTGTGGCCATTGCCCGTGCCCTGGTCAATAACCCAGAAATGATTGTGGCTGATGAACCGACAGGTTCTCTTGATTCTCAGTCTCAGGAAAATGTTCTCGAAATTTTTAAAGAGCTAGCCGAGGCAGGTAAAACTGTGATTATCGTAACCCATAACCCTGAAGTGGCGGATTATGCGGATGTTGTCATTAAAATGAAGGATGGTGAAGTCGTTGAAACAATCGAAAAATAAGGGGTTGACCCTCAAGAATAAACTCAAATTGTCATTGAACAACTTTATGGAACGTAAGTGGCGTAATCTTTTGATTGCGACGGCAACTTCCATTGGTTTTATCGGTGTCCTAATTTCCTTTGGTTTGGGAAATGCTATTGTTGGTATGATTAATGACAGTACCGATGGTGGCAACATTCCATCCCAAATTCAGATCAGTCTTAGTGCTAAATCAGCAGCCAGAGGGGTTCTAAATGCGGATGATGAGAAGTTTATTCGTAATCAGATTAAGAGTGATGACATTAAGTATTTGGAGAGTCCCTTTGGAATGAACATGGCAAGTCTTACCCTTGATGGCAAGACCATGGATTTCAGTAAGGACCTTCCTAACTATTCTCAGGTTATCAGTCTTTACAAGAACACAAAAATCTCTACATCTCGCAATGATAAGGATAAAATTTCAGCTGGGAAACCTTTTAAATCTGAAGATGAAAAGGGCTTAACCCTTCCGATGAGTTTTGTCAAACACTACAACCAAGAAACAGGGAAGAAGCTCAAGGCTAAAGACTTTATCGGTAAAGAAATTTCAGCTCAGATTGTTGAAAATACTGCTGAGGGAACTAAAGTAGCGGATATCAAGACTAAGATTGTCCGTATTGTTGATGATAGCGAGGATGCTGAAGAGAGCAATAGCTATATGCCAGCCAAACAATTGGAAGAATTGCTCAAAGAAAATGGCTTTACCAAAACAGTCTCTTACATGCTTTTGGAGCTCAAGGATCCAGCCAAGACTAAGGAAGTCACTAAAAAGTTACAGAAAAACAAGAAGTACCTGGTTCTTTCACAGCAGGCCATCCTCGATGTCATTATTAAATTCATCCGTGTTATCCAAGCACTCTTGATTATCCTTTCGTCACAAGCTATCCTAGTTTCAGCTGTCATGATTGGGATTATCATCTATATTAATATCATGCAACGCTCAAAAGAGATTGGTGTCATGAAGGCTGTCGGTTATCTTAATCGTGATGTGAAAGCTATCTTTGTTTATGAGGCCCTCTGGATTACGGGTATCTCACTAGCTCTTGCCCTCCTTGTATCGCAGGGCATTGGAAGCTTGGCTAACATGATTGTTTCACATCTCTACCCAAGTGTCAGCAAGGTGTTTGACCTAAATCTGACATCAATTCTCATCATGTTTGGTTTCTCACTCTTGATGGGCTATCTGTCAGCCTACCTTCCAGCCCGTAAAATCAGTAAAATGGACCCTGTCGAGTCCCTAAGATATGAATAGAAATAAAGAGTAGTCTCCTCAGGCTACTCTTTTTTGTCAAAACAAGCATTAGAAAAATCTGAAAATCCAAACAATAATTAACTTTCTGAAAGTGGAGACAATTGCTCAAAAATGCTATAATAGTCAGCATATACAGGCTATTAATAACAAAAAAGAAGTACCTATCGATTGGAGGAGTTCCATGTATAAAGATGATAGTTAACCTTGCACACTGACTTGTATCAAATCAATATGATGCAGGTTTACTTTAACCAAGGTATTCACAATAAAAAGGCCGTTTTTGAAGTTTATTTCCGTCAACTTCCGTTTAAAAATGGCTTTGCTGTGTTCGCAGGTCTGGAGCGTATTGTCAACTATCTTGAAAATCTGACCTCTCAGAAACTGATATGCTTATCTAAAAGATTTAGGTTATCCTGAGGATTTTCTGGACTATCTAGCCAACCTAAAACTCGAGTTGACTATCAATTCAGCTCTTGAGGGTGAATTTGGTATTTGCTAATGAACCGATTTTCCAAGTGGAAGGTCCCTTGGCCCAGTGTCAGCTTGTAGAGACTGCCTTGCTAAATATCCTCAATTACCAGATTCTTATTGCTACCAAGGCAGCTCGTATTCGTTCTGTCATTGAGGATGCTCCTCTGTTGGAATTTGGGACACGTCGTGCACAAGAGATGGATGCAGCAATCTGGGGAACACGTGCAGCCGTGATTGGTGGTGCTGATGCAACGTCAAATGTACGTGCCGGCAAGATTTTTGGAATCCCAGTTTCTGGTACTCATGCCCATGCCCTTGTTCAAGCCTATGGCAACGATTATGACGCCTTTAAAGCCTATGCATCTACTCATAAGGACTGTGTATTCCTTGTAGATACCTATGACACCCTTAAGATTGGTGTTCCTAATGCTATCCGTGTCGCTAAGGAGCTAGGTGATAAGATTAATTTCTTGGGTGTTCGTCTTGATTCAGGTGACTTGGCTTATCTATCGAAGCAGGTTCGTAAGCAATTGGATGCAGCTGGTTTCCCTGATGCTAAGATTTACGCTTCAAACGACCTTGATGAAAATACTATCCTTAACTTGAAGATGCAGAAGGCTAAGATTGATGTTTGGGGAGTAGGTACTAAGCTCATCACTGCCTATGACCAACCAGCCTTGGGTGCTGTTTACAAGATTGTCTCAATGGAAGATGATAAGGGAGTCATGCATGATACTATCAAGTTGTCCAATAATGCTGAGAAGGTTTCGACACCAGGTAAGAAGCAAGTTTGGCGTATTACGAGTCGTGCTAAGGGCAAATCAGAAGGTGACTATATCACTTTCGCAGATACGGATGTTAATGCTTTAGATGAAATTAATATGTTCCACCCAACATATACTTACATCAATAAGACGGTTCGTGATTTTGATGCAGTGCCACTCTTGGTTCCAATCTACGACAAAGGGCAACTAATCTATGACTTACCAAGTCTTGATGAAATCAAGGCTTATGCGACTAAGGAATTGGACGAACTTTGGAATGAGTACAAGCGCGTGCTTAACCCTCAAGATTATCCAGTTGACTTGGCTAAAGATGTCTGGGATAACAAGATGACCTTGATTGATAATGTCCGTAAGAAAGCCCATGACTTGTCAGAGTAAAGGGAGAAATTATGACTTTGCAAGAAACTATTATTGCTCAACTAGGCGTTAAACCTAGCATTGATCCAAAGGAAGAAATTCGAAAATCCGTTGATTTTTTGAAGGCCTACATGCTCAAACATCCATTCCTTAAAACATATGTTTTGGGAATCTCAGGAGGTCAAGATTCTACATTGGCTGGTCGTCTGGCACAACTTGCGATTGAAGAGCTCCGTGCAGAGACAGGAAAAGACTATCAGTTTATTGCCATTCGTTTACCGTATGGTGTCCAAGCAGATGAAGATGATGCCCAACGTGCTCTTGCTTTTATCAAACCAGATGTGAGTCTTGCGGTTAATATCAAAGAAGCTGTAGATGGTCAGGTTGCTGAACTTGCCAAAGCAGGTGTCACCGTTTCTGACTTCAACAAGGGAAATATCAAGGCCCGTCAACGTATGATTACCCAATACGCGGTCGCGGGTGAAAATAGTGGGGCAGTTATTGGGACAGACCACGCCGCTGAAAACCTTACAGGCTTCTTCACAAAATTTGGTGATGGTGGTGCTGATATCTTGCCACTCTTTCGTCTAAACAAACGTCAAGGTGCAGCCCTTCTTGCAGAACTTGGTGCGGACAAGGCCCTTTATGAAAAAGTGCCAACAGCTGACTTGGAAGAGGACAAACCAGGAATCGCTGATGAAGTGGCACTTGGAGTGACCTATCGTGAAATTGATGACTACCTTGAAGGCAAGGAAGTCTCAGCCAAAGCTCAGGAAACGATTGAGTCTTGGTGGCGTAAAGGTCAACACAAACGTCACTTGCCAATCACCATTTTTGATGATTTTTGGAAATAAGAGGAGAAATGAGTTATGATCAAAGCTTATATTGATTTTTGGAAACGTGCCTTTGACTTTAGCGGCCGTTCGACTCGTCCAGACTTCTGGTGGGCTTATTTAGTTAATGTCATTATTATTACTATTCTTACTGTTTTTTGTGTTCTTATTCCTTTCTTCAGTAATGTTGATCTTAGTGACCCAGCTCTGTTGAATAATCCGACTGAACTACAAAAAATAATTTTCTCCTATGCTTGGCCACTAATGCTTTTTAGCTTAATTGAACTTATCCCTCAATTGTCTCTACAAATCCGTCGTTTGAGAGATGCAGGATTTCATCCGGCTTGGGTACTTCTAAGTTATATAGGGCTTATACCATTCTTAGCTTTATTCACATTGATTGGAAGCATTGTCCTCCTTATCATGTCGTGTCAGCCAACGAAACCAGCACCTGAAACGCAATTTGATAAAGTGGAATAAGATTGTCATAACCCTAGGTTTAACCTAGGGTTATTTTTAAATTGAATTTTCAGAAATTAGTGATAAAATAGAGAGGAATAAGGCTTAAAAGGAGGAATCTTATGACTTCACTATCAACAGATTTCACAGATAAACTATTTGCAGAATATGAGGCCAATGCCAAATACAGTGCTATCGAAAATGCTGTAACTCACAATGGTTTGCTCAAATCCATCGAAACACGTCAATCAGAAGTTGAAAATGACCATGTTTTCTCAATCGATTTGACTAAGGATGAGGTGTCTAACCAGAAAGCTTCAGGACGTTGCTGGATGTTTGCGGCTCTTAATACTTTCCGTCACAAATTAATCTCAGACTTCAAATTGGAAAGTTTCGAGCTTTCTCAAGCCCACACCTTCTTCTGGGACAAGTATGAAAAATCAAACTGGTTCTTGGAACAAATCATTGCTACAGCAGGTCAAGAGATTGGCAGTCGTAAGGTTAAATTCCTTTTGGATACCCCTCAACAAGATGGTGGACAATGGGATATGGTCGTATCACTTTTTGAAAAATATGGTGTTGTACCAAAATCAGTTTATCCAGAATCTGTAGCTTCAAGCAATAGTCGTGAGCTTAATCAATACCTCAATAAGCTTCTTCGTCAAGATGCTCAAATTTTGCGTGATTTGATTGCTGGAGGTGCTGATCAAGCTGCTGTTCAGGCCAAGAAGGAAGAGCTTCTTCAAGAAATTTTCAATTATCTTGCCATGACTCTTGGTTTACCACCACGTCAGTTTGATTTTGCCTACCGAGATAAAGATGACAACTATCAATCTGAGAAAAATATCACACCACAAGCTTTCTTTGAAAAATATGTGGGTCTAAAACTCAGCGACTATGTGTCAGTTATCAACGCTCCAACAGCTGATAAACCTTACGGAAAATCTTATACTGTTGAGATGTTGGGTAATGTTGTAGGTGCGCCAAGTGTGCGTTATATTAACCTCCCAATGGATCGTTTCAAAGAGCTTGCCATTGCACAGATGAAGGCTGGAGAGACTGTTTGGTTTGGTTCAGATGTTGGTCAAGTTTCAGACCGCCAAAAAGGTATTCTTGCAACTAATGTTTATGACTTTACATCTAGCATGGATATTAACTTGACTCAAGACAAGGCAGGACGTTTGGACTACAGTGAATCTCTTATGACTCACGCCATGGTATTGACTGGGGTTGATTTGGATGCCGATGGTAAACCTGTTAAATGGAAGGTTGAAAACTCTTGGGGAGACAAGGTTGGACAAAAAGGTTACTTTGTCGCTTCTGATGCCTGGATGGATGAATACACTTATCAAATCGTTGTTCGTAAAGACTTCCTTACAGCTGAAGAATTAGCAGCCTATGAAGCAGAGCCACAAGTACTTGCTCCTTGGGATCCAATGGGAGCCCTTGCTTCAAAATAAGACAATAGATGAAACCACTGGAAAATGATTCCAGTGGTTTTTCATAGCTTCTTTAAAATTTATCGGTAAAAAAAGAGTTATCCATTCGGATAACCCTTTTTAGTTCTTATTCTTCTGCTGTAGCAGTGTTTGAATTTGAATGTTCAGAGCCATTAGAGGCTGATGTCGATGGATTTGTTGAAGCATCAGGCCCGTACTGTTGACTATCTTGTGAACTTGATGAGTCACTGCTTTGGCTTGAGTCCCAACTTGATGATGAGCTAGATGTTCCAAGTGATCCAGAGTAAACATTTGATGTTGAAGAACCAGTAAGGAAGACATAGCTACCATTATTATAAACACCGCTAGGCATATCGAAATCTTCAGAACCTGCACCATACATCTGGTTAAGGTAGCTACTTGTTACACCATAGATTTGTTTAGCGATATCAAGGTCTGAACCATAAAGTGGTGTTTTACGGTTTTTGTAACCTGTCCAAATCGCCATTGCATACTTAGTATTGTAACCAACGAAAGTTTCATCCGGAACCATAAGGTCAGCATAGACACCACTTTCTTTTTGTACTTTATAGTACTCATCGTCACCGTAGTTAGATGTACCAGTCTTACCAGCATTGATTGTACCAGGAACATAAGCTTCAGTTGCTGTACCACCTGTCAATACTTGTTTCAACATACTTGACATCATGTAGGCTGTTTGTGGTGACATGGCTTCGACACCTTTAGAATCAAATGATTTAGTTGAACCGTCTTCAAACTTGATTGATTTAATGTAAGATGGTTTATAGTAAGTACCACCATTTGCAAAGGCTGCATAAGCTGCGGCCATCTTCTCACTTGATGCACCATACTTAGAATCTGATGATGATGTTGAAGATGAGATGGCATTGGAGTAGAACATTTCTGGATACTCAATACCTAAATCCTTCAAGAAGGACTGGGCATAGTCCAACCCAACAGCTTGAAGAGCTTTAACGGCTGTTACGTTACGTGATTGTTGAAGCGCATAAGTCAATGATATACTTCCGTAATATTTACGGTCCCAGTCGTAAACTGGGGTTGAAGAGCCAGGGAAATTATAAGGATTATCGTAAACAGTCGTACCAGTGTTTGTATAAACACCTTTTTCAATAGCGGGAGCGTAGTCAGTGATAGGTTTCATTGTAGAACCCCAGTCACGGTCAGTTTGGACTGCTTGGTTGGTACCAAGGGCAACGTTCTCATCCTGATGGCGTGATCCTAGCTGAGCAACAACACGACCATTAGTAACATCAATAATAGTAGAGGCAACCTGGAAGCTATCATTTGGATAGTAGATATAGTCATCAGTATTATAGACATTCCAAATGTATTTTTGAATATCAGGATTAAGGTTAGTGTAGACGTCGAGACCTGCTGAGTAAATATCAGCATTGGCATCAGTAGATACCTGTTCGATAACTTGTTTGATGTAGTTATCTAGATATGGTTCGTAGCTAGCTTTCTTTGTGAGTGGAAGAAGACCATCTGATATGTCAGTTTCTTTAGCTTGTTCGTACTCTTCTTTAGAAATGTTTTTGTCTTCATACATTTCACTAAGAACAGTGTTACGACGCTTTTTAGCAGCATCCGGATTAGCATAAGGGTCATATTGTGTTGGTGCTTGTGGAATACCAGCAAGAAGAGCTGCTTGGGCAACAGAGAGGTCGCTCAAGTCTTTACCGAAGTAAGATTTAGCTGCAGTCTTCATACCATAGTAACCATTACCCATATAAACCTTATTAATATAGAAGGTCAAGATTTCTTGTTTAGTGAATTGACGCTCCATTTTGGAGAGACAACCAGATTTCTTGTGACTTACGTTTAAAGGGTTTGGTCCGAAGTGTTTGTTGAGAAGTAGGCCAATTTAATCAACTGTTGGTCGAGTGTAGACCCCCCCTGGGTACTACTACGACGAAGGTTATTAACAGCCGCTCCCATGATACGGTAGACGTCAATCCCACGGTGTGTGAAGAAACGTTTATCCTCGATAGAGGTGATGGCATTAACTAGAGTTGTTGGAATTTCATCTGTGGATGCACTCTCACGTTTCTCAGCTCCCAAGTCAGCAATAAGGCTACCATTGGCGTCGTAAATCTTACTTGAGCTTGTTGATTGTAGTTTGTTCTCGGTAAGTTTAGGAACACTGCTAATATAGTAGGCAAAGAGGCTACCACCAGAGATGACACACACTACAAAGAAAGTCAGTAATCCAATAAATCCGTATTTTGCAATACGCCAGCCCAAGCTTTGGTCTGAAGTGGCTGAGCGTTTTCCCTTGCTATAGCGAGAAGAATCTGAACGTTTGGCTTTGATGTTTTTAGCACGTTTAGTCAAACCGCTCAGCGATTCTTTAAAGTTGTTGAAATTAAATTTAGCCATTATGTGTTACCACCTAATAATTTTTCAATGATTTCTAAATAAGGAACTTGAGGATAAGCTGCTTCTGCAATTGCATAGCCTCTTTTTTTGATATAATCAAGAGGCATTGATTTCGTCCCTTTATCAATTTGATAAAAAGCGATTAAGTCTTTGGCAGGCAGAAGGTAGGTTTCCTTAAGCGTCGAGAAGTGAAGTAGCACGAAGCAGATCCCATCTTGACTGATGACCTGAGACATGTGCTCAATTTGATGCGCATGAAAGTTTTTCATAGGCATGGATGTCTTTTGTCGTGTCTCTTTGGCTTCAAAATCAATGTAGTATCCTTTGTAAACACCAGAGTAGTCGGTAGTAGAGGCTTGTCTAAAGTAAGCTTCCACAATCTTTGCTCGTGAGCGTTTGGGATAATCGACTTTGACAATTTGAACAGGAGTGGGTTTTTTATGAATAACGGCTAAACCACGCGACAAATAGTAATCATTAGTCGCGTTAATAGCAGATTCAAAGCTCATCCCCCGATTGGCAAATTCAACTCTATTTGATTTTTTAGGACGTACCTGTGCTATCTTACGAGATATCTGATGGGGATAGTTTACCATTTCTTTCCCTTCTTCTTTATAAGATATGCATAAAGACTATTTTATTATACCATAAAATGAACGAGGAAAACAATAAATGACATCACTACTGGTAACTGGTTATAAGAGCTTTGAACTCGGTATTTTTAAAGACAAGGACCCTAAAGTAACTATTATCAAGAAAGCAATTAAACGTGATTTTAAGCGTTTCTTGGATGATGGTGTGGATTGGATGATTTTTACCGGCAACCTCGGTTTTGAATTTTTGGGCACTAGAAGTGGCCAAAGAACTTCAGCAAGACTATCCTTTGAAGTTAGCGACACTCTTCCCTTTTGAAACGCACGGTCAGAATTGGAATGAAGCGAATCAAACGAAACTAGCAGCTTTTAAGCAGGTTGATTTTGTCAAGTATAGCTTTCCCGCTTACCAATCTCCAGCTCAGTTTAAACAATTTAATCAGTTTCTCATTGATAATACGGATCAAGCTTATTTATTTTATGAACCTGAAAATGAAACAAATCTGAAATATTTTTACGATATGATGATAGAAGCAAGTGATTATCCTGTATCACGTTTGACTTTTGATGACCTCAATGAGGTTATGTCAGAATAGGATTTAGTTGAATTTAAACTTGCATTTTTATCATTTTTTCTGTATCATAAAACATTAGACAGTAAAGTATTTAGTAAGTTTAGAAAAGTACAAGTATTGGAGAATAAATAATGGCTAAGATTAATTTAACGCCCAATGAAAATCTAACGAACAAGAATTTAAAACGAGTCATGCGTGGATACCGAATAAAAAAGAAGTTGATGAGTTTTTAAGATGACGTTATCAAGGATTACGGTG
>ENA-OQBV01001089-OQBV01001089.1-human-gut-metagenome-genome-assembly--contig:-NODE-1089-length-14212-cov-3.431026_pt1 | contig 14212 bp, 18 predicted proteins | sample MGYA00242750_ERZ504559 | MGnify/ENA primary metagenome ERZ504559 (study PRJEB26092, sample SAMD00036230) | human gut metagenome | host: Homo sapiens | study: EMG produced TPA metagenomics assembly of...
CCTATATGACCACTACTAGGAAGAACCCGATGACAAGGGACGAGAACCAACCATGGATTCTTACCAACAGCAGTTCCTACGGCCTGTGCTGATTGACATGAAATCACTTTTCCAATCTGACTATAGGTTCTACTCTGCCCCTCAGGAATGTCCTGTAAAGCTGACCAAACCTTTAACTGGAAGGAGGTCCCTCTATCTGCTAGAGGGAGGATATCTGGACTTGGATTATTACCTTTAAATAAGCCTCTAACCAATCCCTCGTCATTTTCAAGATAGGATTTGAGGTGTCTACTAATTCCTCTTCCTTAATACCTGCCTGAAAATGCTTTTGTCCCTCCAACCAAATGCCATAAAGCGCTTGGTCACTTGCCACCAAACACAAGCGTCCAATAGGGGATAAATAATACTGACGATAAAACATATATTTATTATAACAAAAAGACAGGAATCTCTTGTTCCTGTCAATTAACTCTTATTATTTGCCTTTAATCAAACGCACACGAACGATATTGTCGCTAGCCTCAAACTTAGCAACCAATTCATCAATCTTAGACTTGTCTGTTTCATCAAGGTCAAGAAGTGTATAGGCATAGTCTCCCTTAGAACGGTTGATGATATTATCAATATTGATATTAAAATCAGAAACCGCTGTAGAGATACGAGCCACAATATTAGGCACGTTTTTATTAATCAAAGTGATACGGTATGGGGCACTCAAGGCCTGTTGCACACGTGGGAAGTTAACAGAGTTAACAATTTCACCTGTTTCCATGAAACGACGGATGGTTTGACCAGCCATAATCGCACAGTTAAGTTCTGCTTCACCTGTTGATCCACCAACGTGTGGGAAGACAGTCACATTAGGTTTGTTGAGAAGATCTTCTGTACCAAAGTCTGTGATATAGCGTTTAACCACACCTGTTTCCAAAGCATCAAAGAGAGCATCGTTATCTACCAACTCTGCACGGGCAAAGTTAATGATAGTTGTCCCTTTTTGCATAAGGTTAAAGGCATCCGCATTGAAAGTTCCCTGTGTATCTGGTGTCAATGGAACGTGAACAGTGATATAATCACAGTTTTCAAAAATCTCTTTAAGATCAGAAACACGTCTTACATGGTGAGAAATATTCCAGGCAGCTTCAATAGAAACATATGGGTCGTAACCATAGACCTTCATTCCCAAACGGTAAGCATCATTGGCAATACGTGCACCAATGGCACCGAGCCCGATAACACCCAATGTCTTACCAGTAATCTCGCTACCTGCAAACTGTTTCTTACCTGCTTCAATTTGTTTAGGAACATCGTCACCACTAAGTGTGTTAACCCAAGCATTGGCTGCAATATAGTCACGTGCTGAGAGTAAGATAGAGGCCAAAACAGCTTCTTTAACAGCGTTAGCATTGGCACCTGGAGTATTGAAGACAACAATCCCTTTTTCAGTTGCTTCGTCAACTGGGATATTGTTAGTTCCTGCACCAGCACGTGCGATAGCTTTCAAGTTGTCAGGAAAAACAGTGTCATGGAGATTTTGACTGCGAATGATATAAGCATCAGGGTTTTCCGCTAAATCACCATCAATTTGGAAATGATTTCCAAGTTCTTTCAAACCAATCTGGTTAATATTGTTATACGTTTTTACACTAAATACCATAATTTTATTCCTCTTAAATCAATGTATCCCGTGGTGAGCTGCTTCATCAAGTTCTTGATAGAAGGCTTTCTCTCGCTTAGTTTTGATTTTCTGATAAGCAAGACGTTCACCATCAATAGGAACCTTGCCACAATAGACATAGCCAAGTTTCTCCAAAATATGCTGCATGACAGTATTCTTTTCATGCGTATCGCAACGGAAATCATGGGCATCCGTTCCCTCAATAAGGCCTTAGAATGAAGGTTTGAGCAATGCCCTGACCCGTAAATTCACTTAAAACGGCGATTCTATGAAAAGTAATATAGCGCTTATTGTGGTGTTTCCAGTCCCCATCATAGATTTTGTCGTAAGCAGGGTCTCCATCAACAATCACCGCAGCATAAGAAACGATTTGACCATCAACAATTCCTACATAGGCCTGCCCACTAAGGACATCGTCAAAGATAGTTTCTTCAGTAGGGTAACCATCAGCTCCTTGCCATTGGGTACTCCCCGCTTCTGCTAAAGCAGTTCTAGCACTCTCAATCACAGTCATGATAGCCCCAATTTCATTTGGGAAGGCTTGTCTAATTTCCATCTCTTTACCTAATTATTTATTTTCGGCTTCAAATTTCTTCATAAAGTCAATCAAGTCAAGTACACCCTGACGTGGGAAAGCGTTATAAACACTAGCACGCATACCACCTACAGAACGGTGTCCTTTGATATTCTTGAAACCAAGAGCATCTGCTTCTGCTACAAATTTAGCATCCAACTCTTTACTTGGTGTTACAAATGGGATATTGCAGACAGAACGATCCTTGGCATCTTTGACAGGATTTGTGTAGAAATCAGATGATTCAATGTAGTCGTAGAGAAGACCTGATTTCTCACGTTGAATTTCAGCCATCTTGTCCACGCCACCAATTTCATTTTTAACCCAGTCAAAGACAAGTTTTGAAATATAGATGTTGAAACATGGTGGTGTATTGTAAAGTGATCCTGCTTCAGCTTGAATACGGTAATCCAACATGGCAGACAATTGTGGTTGGTCGTTAAGGAAATCTTCACGAACGATAACCACTGTCACCCCAGCAGGTCCAATATTTTTCTGAGCACCAGCATAGATAAGAGCAAAGTCCTCAACATTGTAACGAGCAGCCAAAATATTTGAAGACATGTCAGCTACAATTGGCACACCATTAGTATCAGGCAAATCGTAGATAGATGTTCCTTCAATGGTATTGTTCGTTGTCAAGTGAACATAGGCAGCTTCTGGATCAATTGTTGCTGGGTCAAAGCTTGGGATGTGATCGTAAACAGTTTCTTCTGAAGAGGCCAAAAGAATTGGTTCAAAAGGAATGGTTTTGAAAGTTTAATAGCTTCTGTATAAGCTTTTTTACCCCATGAACCACCTACAAGGTAGTAAGCTTTCTTACCTTGAGCGAGGTTAAGTGGGACCATTGTAAATTGTGTTGAAGCACCACCTTGCAAGAAAATAACCTTATAGTTATCAGGAATGGCCATGAGCTCACGAAGTGTCGCTTCCGCATCTTTAACGATTTTGTCAAATTCTGGAGAACGGTGGGACATTTCTAGCACGGACATACCGGAATCTTGATAGTTAAGCAATTCAGCTTGGGCTTTTTCAAGCACTGGTTTTGGTAATGTAGCAGGTCCTGCTGAGAAATTATAAATTGTCATAAAGACACCTCCAAAATTTTAATGGTCCTATTATAGCGAATTTTCTGAATATTGTAAAGTGTTAACAGTAAAAAACGAACGGGATTAACCGCTCGCCTCAAAAAAGTTAGGTATTTTATGTATATTCTTATCAGTAATTGATTTTAGTATCCGTTTATTTTTGCTTAAGAAAATAGGCTGCCCCAATTAGATTAGCTCCACTATGATGATGACAAGCAACAATCTCGGGACGTTTAATAATTTTACCGATAAAGTCAATCTCATGGTGAACCTTATCAAACTGGCGGTTGACCTCCTCGATAAGAATCGGCTGGGCTGAAATGCCACCTCCAATAACAAAGGTTTCCATATCAAAGATGGTTTGAAGATTCAAAATGGTAATGGCTAGATTACGACAATAGTTTTCAAAAAGCGAATAGACTGTTTTATCTCCTGCATTTATGGCCTTAAATGCGGCTAAACCATCCTTTAAATCTGAATTACCTAGCACTTCATTTACCTTGGTAATTAAACCGACAGCCGACAAAGTCATGCCTCGCATCAATGAAGGATCAACTTTTTCCATTTGAACTGGTAAAAGAAAGGTCAACTCACCCGCTTGAAAGTGGCTTCCTTGAAAAAGTTTACCATTAATAATAAATCCACCACCTAGACCTGAACCCAAAACAAGGGCTGCACCATTGGTCACTCCTTGCAAATGACCTGTGGCTAGCTCTGCCAAGGCTACTGCTTTACCGTCATTAAGAGCCATCACAGGCAGATGGTACTTAGCTTCGAGGACCTCTTTAATACGAAAGCCGTGAAAGAACCTCAATAAGCCACCATGATAAATGACACCCTCCTCAGTATCAACCGTCCCTGGAACACTAATTGCAATACCTGATAGTTCTTCTTCAACCGAAGTAACTATCTGATCAATCACGTCAATAGCTTGTTCCAAGGTTTGTGGGGATGACTGCGTCGGCAGACTCTTTTCAATGGCAAACTCCTCCGAAACAAGTGCTGACTTCACCTGTGTTCCCCCAAAATCAATCGCTAAAATCGTCATAAGCATCCTCCACAGATTGTTTTTCGTCATTATAACACAAAATAGCAAAACTAGAAAAAACGGTTCCAAATGCTATCATAAACTTACAGAATTAGATAAAAGGAGTATCTCACATGACTAAATTTCTACACACTTGTGTCCGTGTCAAGGACCTAGAAGCCTCACTTAAATTTTATAAAGAAGCTCTTGGTTTCAAAGAAGCTCGTCGCAATGATTTTCCAGAATATAAGTTCACCCTTGTCTACTTGCAACTCGAAGATGATCCTGATTACGAGTTGGAATTAACCTACAACTACGACCATGAAGCTTATGATCTCGGAGATGGATATGGTCATATCGCCGTTGGTGTTGATGACCTAGAAGCTACACACCAAGCTCATAAAGAGGCTGGCTATACTGTCACAGACCTCTCAGGTCTTCCTGGTAAACCAAAAATGTACTACTTTATCACTGATCCAGATGGCTATAAGATTGAAGTTATCCGTTTGACACAATTCCTAGAAAAATAAAACAAAAAAAGTCAGATCGTATAGATCTGGCTTCTTTTTGTGCTTAATTTTTATTATCTGTCTTTAAGGCTGACAAAATTTGGGTACGAATATCATCCACACCGTTTGGATTATTTGGTAGGAATAAGGTTTGATTGCCTTTAGCCGCAAAAGTATTAAGGGTATCTAGATATTGGTTAGTCAAGAGAATAGACATAATCTGCTCTTCAGACATACCCACATTGGCCTCTTTAAGTTCTGCGATAGATTCAGCCAATCCATCAACGATTGCCTTACGTTGTTGGGCAATACCGACCCCGTGAAGACGATCTTTTTCAGCTTCGGCTTCAGCTGCTGTGACAATCTTAATCTTATCAGCTTCTGCCAATTCTTGAGCTGCGACACGCTTACGTTGGGCAGCATTGATTTCGTTCATAGACTGTTTAACTTCAGCATCTGGTTCAACTTTGGTAATCAAGGTCTTAACAATGATATACCCATAAGTTGTCATTTCTTCAGCCACTTGGTGTTGAACCTCAAGGGCAATTTCATCTTTCTTCTCAAAGAGTTCATCGAGCGTCAATTTAGGAACTGATGAACGGAGAGCATCCTCAATGTATGATTTAATTTGAGCTTCTGGACGCATGAGTTTATAGTAAGCATCTGTAACATTTTGCTCATTAACACGATATTGAGTAGCCACATTCATCATGACAAAGACATTGTCCTTTGTCTTAGTCTCAACCACAATCTCACTTTGAAGCAAACGTAGTTGAATACGAGCGGCAATTTTATCGATACCAAATGGTAAACGCATATGAATCCCACTCGTTGCAATTTTTTGATAACGTCCAAAACGTTCAACGATAGCCACTGACTGTTGACGTACAACGTAAAGCATACTAATGAGAATTCCCAAAATAATCAGGAAGGAAAACAGTAAAAAGAGAAGTGCTGCTTGCATGTTAAGTCCTCCAAAATAAACATTAAAAATTTCTTTGCTTTATTATAGCACAGTGATACAATTTTTCAAAAAAAATAGTATAGCTCGTTCGAAATAGTATAAAAGAGACACTTTCTTTATCGCTTATGTGTTAGCACTCCTAAAAAGTTGGAAGCTCCTGTCAATCGAGAGAGTTGTACGCAACAGGCGAGACTTTTTGATGTAAGAAAAAAGGCTGAAACGATTGCGTTTCAGCCTCTTAGTATTTTCGAAAATAAAATCGTTTGAAGAATCATTCTAGATGGCATCTAAAACTCAAATCTCAAAAGACTTATTTACGATACATCTTGACTTGAAGGTAAATATCGTTATAGATTCCTAGCCATTTTTGTCCCAAGTTGTTATAGACTTCAAGATTTTTAATGGTTAATTCTGATGGATAAAAGGCTTTATCATCGGTGATACTCTTTGGAAGCAAGGCTTTAGCTGCTTGGTTAGGTGTGGCGTAACCGATATATTCAGCATTTTGGGCTGCATTTTCTGGTTTAAGCATGAAGTTGATAAAGGCATATGCCTCTTTTTCATGCTTTACAGTCTTAGGAATCACCAGATTATTAAACCAAAGGTTTTGAGCCTTCAGATGGAACAACATAACGTAGGTCCTCATTTTTATCAAGCATCTCACTGGCTTCCCCTGAGAAGGTTACTCCAATGGCCGCATCACCTTGAACCATGTAGCCCTTCATCTCGTCACCAACAATAGCCTTGATATTTGGTGTTAGACTATTAAGTTTAGTTTCAGCCAAACGTAATTCAGTCATATTCTTCGTATTCAAGCTATATCCCAGGCTATTGAGTGAGAAACCAAGGACTTCACGCGCACCATCAACTAGCATAATCTGGTTTTTGTAATCTGGTGACCAAAGATCATCCCAGTGCTGTGGTACTTTTTTCACCAATTTTGTATTATAAACAATACCGACAGTTCCCCAGAAATAAGGGATGGAATAGTCATTGTGAGGGTCAAAACTAAGCCCTTTAAAGCTTGAACCAATCTGGTCAAAACCTTTGATTTTAGATTTATCCAACTTCACCAAAAGGTCTTCCTTAACCATTTTATCAATGGTATAGTCTGACGGCACAGCGATATCGTAGGTTGTTCCGCCCTGCTTAATCTTGGTATACATGGCTTCATTGGAATCAAAGGTTTCGTACTGGACCTTGATGCCCGTTTCTTTTGTAAACTTGGTCAGAAGGTCTGGGTCAATATAATCACCCCAGTTATAGATAACTAATTTGTCTGACACATTTCCTGTACGACTCTGCATGTAGGCAGAGATGCCCCAAAGGAAGAAGATAATGGCTAAGATACCTGCCAGAAATTGATAGAGTCTACGCATCCTGCTCCTCCTTCTCCTTGGTAATCGCATAATAACCTATCACTAAAAGAATAGAGAATAGGAAAACAACGGTTGACAAGGCATTGATTTCCAGAGAAATCCCCTTACGTGCACGTGAGTAAATTTCCACAGCAAGTGTTGAAAAACCATTCCCCGTTACAAAGAAGGTTACTGCAAAGTCATCCAACGAATAGGTAAAGGCCATGAAATAACCAGCAATAATACCAGGTGTCAAGTATGGCAACATAACCTCACGTAACATCTGCCATTGAGTTGCACCTAGGTCATAAGCGGCATTCACCATATCTCGATTCATTTCCTTGAGACGTGGCAACACCATGAGAACCACGATTGGGATTGAAAAGGCAATGTGACTCAATAAGACAGATACAAAGCCTAGTTGGAAACCAATCAAGGTGAAGAGAATCAAGAAACTTGCACCAATCATGACGTCCGGTGCAACCATGAGCACGTTATTTAGGGATAAAATCCCAGTCTGCTGCTTCTGTTTACTCTCATAGATAAAGATAGACCCAAAGGTACCAATAATCGTTGCCAGAAGAGCGCTAAGGAAAGCTAAAAAGAAGGTTTGAGCCAGAATTAACATAAGACGGCTATCTGAAAACATGCTCTGGTAGTTATCCAGAGTAACACCTGTGAAACTATTCATATCGCCACCACTATTGAAAGAATAGGCGATTAAATAGAAGATTGGCAGGTAAAGGATAACAAAGACAAGAGCTAAATAGAGATTTGCAAATTTTTTCATTGACGTCTCTCCTTTGTTAACCACATTGTCGCAATCATAGCAACAATAAGAACAACACCAATGGTTGCCCCCATTCCCCAGTTTTGTGTCGTGAGGAAGTGCTGTTCGATAGCTGTCCCTAGGGTGATAACTCGGTTACCACCAATCAAGCGTGTCAGCATAAAGAGGCTGAGACTAGGAATGAAGACCGACTGGACACCAGAGCGTACCCCATTAAGCGATAAGGGAAAAATAACCTTGGTAAAGGTCTGCCAATCATTGGCTCCCAAATCTTTACTTGCATTCACAATATTTTCATCCAAATCATCCAGTGCATTGAAAATCGGTAGAATCATAAAAGGAATTTCAATGTAGCTAGCTACGAAAATAAAGGAGAAATCCGTAAAGAGGATTTGCATGGGTGCAATCCCAAAGAAACCAAGAAAGGCATTGATACCACCTTGTTGGCCAAAAATCCCCATAAAAGCATAGGCTTTCAGAAGGAGATTGACCCAGGTTGGCAAAATGACCAACATTAACCAAAGTTGCTTATGCTTCAGTCTGGTTAAGAGATATGCCGTCGGATAAGAGATGAGGAGAGTTACTAGAGTAATGATGGCTGCATAAAGAACCGAGTTAAAACTCATCCTTAAGTAAGTCCAACTGGAAAAGAAGGTGCCATAATTATCCAATGTAAAGTTGCCACTGATATCAAAGAAAGACTGATAGAGTAGCATGAGCACTGGAGCAACCACGAAGAGTAGGAGCCAAAGGAGGTAAGGTACCGAGAAGAGGCTAGCTGTTTTCTTCATAGCGCTCCTCCTCAATGGCATTAATCAAGCCATCTTCATGTTCTTCCACTTCCACATATTCTTCAATACGTGCATCGAATTCTTCTTCTGTCTCATTAAGACGCATGATATGAATATCCTCAGGCGTAAAATCAAGACCGATAATCTCACCCTCAATCGCCTTACGGGTTGAGTGAATCATCCATTCATTACCAAGATTGTCATAGGCAATGATTTCATAGTGGACCCCACGGAAGAGCTGAGTTTCCACGCGAACTTGCAATTTGCCTTCCTCAGGAAGTGTAATCTGCAAATCTTCAGGACGAATAACCACTTCGACAGGTTCGTTAGGACGCATTCCTCCATCGACAGATTCAAAACGTTTCCCATTGAACTCAACCAAATAGTCCTCAATCATAACACCTGGAAGGATGTTAGATTCTCCAATAAAGGTTGCAACGAAGTGATTGATAGGTTCGTCATAGATATCAACCGGAGTTCCTGATTGAACAATTTCACCATCGTTCATAACAAAAATCCAATCCGACATGGCCAAGGCTTCTTCTTGGTCGTGGGTAACAAAGACAAAAGTAATCCCTAGACGTTGCTGCAATTCACGCAACTCGTATTGCATTTCAGTACGTAGTTTCAAATCCAGTGCTGACAAGGGCTCATCCAAAAAGGACCACACGATGGCTGGTTAATAATTGCTCGGCAATGGCCACACGTTGACGTTGACCACCTGATAATTTTTGAATCGAGCGCTTTTGATAACCATTTAGTTGAACCATCTTTAAGGCTTCTTCTACACGCCCTTCAATTTCCTTTTTAGGCACCTTTTTCAATTTAAGGGCAAAAGCCACATTGTCAAAGACATTCATATGTGGAAAGAGGGCATAAGATTGGAAAACGGTGTGGACATCCCTTTTATTGATAGGAATATCATTGATACGCTTTCCATCCAAAAGGACGTCACCACTGGTCGCATCTAAGAGACCTGCAATGATGTTCCAAAATTGTTGATTTACCAGAACCAGAAGCCCCAAGTAGGGTATAGAACTTACCTTCTTCTAGTTCAAAGTTGATGTCTTTTAAAACTTGTGTGCCACTGTCTTCAAACACTTTTGAGACGTTTCGAAAGGCAATAATCGGATTAGTCAATTGTCATAAATCCTCCATGGATAGCAAATATAGGGATAGGGTTTTATTAGTTTTATTTGTCGCCAATGATACGTACTTCAGGCTCTAGTGTAACACCTGAATTTTCCTTAACCTTAGCGATGACATCTGCAATAAGGTCTTCATAGTCTTTAGCTGTTCCGTGATCAACATTGACCATGAATCCAGCATGCTTAGTTGACACCTCAACACCACCGATACGATGTCCCTTGAGATTAGCTTCCACAATAAGCTGACCCGCAAAATGACCTGGTGGGCGTTTAAAGACCGAACCACATGAAGGGTATTCAAGAGGTTGTTTAAGCTCTCGCAAATGATTAAGACGATTCATCTCATTCTTGATTTGCTCGTAGTCTCCTGGTTTGAGGTTAAATTTAGCTGAAATAACCACTTCACCTGTTTCTTGGAGCACCGAACGACGATAACCAAAACGCATATCTCTTGCATCAATCGTACGAATATCACCATCTTTTGTAAGAACCTGAGCAGAAACCAAGATATGGGCAATCTCGCCACCATAGGCACCAGCATTCATAAAGACAGCACCACCAATACTACCTGGAATTCCCGCCGCAAATTCAAAACCGGTCAAACTATGGAAACAAGCCACCTTGGTTGTTGCAATCAAATTAGCTCCCGCTTCTGCTTCAACTTGATAACCATTGACAGCGATACCATTAAGCTTGTCAAACATAATCACAAAACCTCGGATACCACCGTCACGAACAATCAAATTACTGGCATTACCAAGCACCATCCACGGAATGTCGTGCTTGTTTGCAAATTTGACAATACGAGAGAGCTCATATCGGTTACGTGGAAAGGCCAAATAATCCGCTGGACCTCCAACCTTGGTGTAAGTATAACCTTTTAAGGGTTCGTCGAAACGAATATCAATCCCCACTAAGTCTTCTTTAAGTTCATCTAACATGTTATTTCCCATACTTTTTCTATACATTTATTTCTTTGTAGGTATTGTGAAAAATTCCCCCTTATGACTATCACAACCTAAAAATGAATTAGTATTTTCCCCAAAAAATTAAAAGAAAAATACAGCAAAAATGCCAAGATTAATTATAGCAAAAAATCCCCATCTTGACGACAAGGAATTTCACGCAAAGCTAGTCCATAAGCTCCAATTTACGGACATCACTAGTGTTTAATTGACTCAAATAATTTTTGTAGGCTTGGCCAGTTTTAGGATCAACCAAATCATCTGCTATTTCTACTAAGGGCACCAGAACAAAAGCTCTCTGACTCATATATGGGTGAGGCACTTTAAGGTGCTCAGTCTCCCAGATTTCCTGCCCATATAGAAGAATATCTATATCTACCGTCCGAGGCCCCCAATGTTCATGACGAACGCGATCAAGGTCTTTTTCAATTTGCTGACATGACCTTAGTAAGGTCTCTGCTGGCAACTTCGTCTCTAAAGCCAAGGCAAGATTCAAAAAATCAGCCTGATCTGTCAGTCCCCAAGCAGCCGTTTCATCAATAAGAGGATTACCGCTTTAACCTCCGTCTCAGGTAAGTCATTCAAGGCCTTCACAGCTTTTGAAGATAGCCTTGACGGTCTCCCATATTAGATCCCAAACTCAAATAAACTCTTGTCATCGGTTACGCTCCAATTCGATTCCAACACTCTTATAATGCCCATTAATTGGTGGATTTCCTTGGTAATTCGAACTTTAATAGATTGAATTGGTGGAAACTGTGCAAATAAATCCTCACAAATCGCACCAGCCAAACGCTCAATCAAAATGTACTTTTATCTTCCACTTGTTTTTGCACAGCTTCAAAAACCAATCCATAGTGAACCGTATCATCTAGATTGTCACTCTGTGAGGCCTTAGTTAAATCAACAGTCAATTCCAAATCTACCACAAAAATTTGTCCCAGGGTCTGTTCCTCAGCAAAAGCCCCGTGATAGCCATAAAAACGGCAACCATTTAAAATAATTTTATCCATAGTTTCTCCTTAAAACGACTATACTCCTCTTTATTCTAGCACAAAACAGTTGAAAAGTTGGTCTCTAATTAGTATGATATTTTAGACAGATCTGAAGTTATTGTGTTTACGCGTATGCAATCGGTTGCATAATTCTTCTGATTTGGTAAAATATAGGCACAGGAGTTAAAAAGATTCCTGATTACAAGCAAGACTATCTCAACTAATTAAGGAAAAAACTATGACAAATCAAACCGCAATGCAATACTTTGAATGGTATCTTCCAAGTGACGGTCAACACTGGAACAATTTGGCTGATGATGCCCAACATTTAGCAGACCTGGGCATCAGCCACGTTTGGATGCCACCTGCTTTTAAGGCCACCAACAAAGATGATGTTGGTTACGGAGTCTATGACCTCTTTGACCTTGGAGAATTCGACCAAAAAGGAACAGTCCGCACCAAATACGGCCTCAAAGAAGAGTATCTCAATGCTATCAACCAACTCAAAGAAGTTGGTATTGTACCTATGGCCGACGTTGTGCTTAACCACAAGGCAGCAGCCGATAAACTCGAGACCTTCGAAGTGGTCGAAGTTGACCCAGAGGACCGTACCCAAGAAATCAGCGAACCATTTGAAATCGAAGGTTGGACACACTTCACCTTTGACGGACGTAATAAAGCCTACAACGATTTTGAATGGCACTGGTACCACTTTAACGGAACTGACTTCGATGCCAAACGTAATAAAAGTGGCATCTATCTTATCCAAGGTGACAACAAAGGTTGGGCAGACAACGACTTGGTTGACAATGAGAATGGTAACTTTGACTACCTTATGTATGCTAACCTAGACTATAAACACCCTGAAGTTATTGAAAATATTTACGAATGGGCAGATTGGTTCGTTGAAACAACAGGCGTTCAAGGATTCCGCATGGATGCAGTCAAGCACATTGATTCATTCTTCATGCGTAACTTTATTCGTGATGTCAAAGAAAAACAAGGTCAGGATTTCTATGTCTTTGGTGAATTTTGGAATGGTAACGAAGAGGAAAATAATATCTATCTTGAAAAGATTGAAAAACGTTTTGACCTCGTCGATGTTCCCCTCCACAACAATCTACACAAGGCTAGCTTAGATGGTGCCGATTATGATTTGACGACAATTTTCGATCATTCCTTGGTCAAAAATCATCCTGAACATGCTGTAACCTTCGTAGACAACCACGACACTCAACGCGGACAAGCTCTAGAATCTACTGTTGAAGAATGGTTTAAACCAGCTGCTTATGCTCTCATCCTTCTCCGTGAAGACGGTCTTCCTTGCCTATTTTATGGTGACTACTATGGAATCGAAGGTGAATTTGCTCAAGAAAATTTCCAAGAAACCCTAGATACCTTGCTCTACGCTCGTAAAGACCTAGCTTACGGAGAGCAAACAGACTACTTTGATGATCCAAACTGTATTGGATGGACACGCTCTGGCAACGAAGATGGCGCTCCATTAGCTGTAACAATCTCTAATGATGCTGCTAACAGCAAGTCTATGGAAATTGGTAGTGATTGGGCTGGACAAGCCTTCTATGACATTCTTGGAAACTGCTCTGATACTGTAACCATTGACGAAGACGGATGGGGAGACTTCCCAGTTTCTGAAAAATCTGTCAGCGTTTGGACAATTCAAGACTAAGAAAAAAAGCTCAGTTAAACTGAGCTTTTTTAGTATCATAAAATTCCTGAAATAGTCTTAACGATATCACGATTGGCATCAACATTATGCACACGGACAATCTGACATCCTTTGGTAACAGCATAGCCAGATAAGGCAGCTGTCCCCTGGTCGCGATCCTTAGCTTGAGTATTCCCACCTAGTAGGTAGTCCACAACTCGCTTACGAGAAATTCCAAAAAGAACAGGATAGCCCAAGGCAACGACCTTGTCCAAGCCTTTTAGCAGGTCAATATTGTGTTGGACATTTTTAGCAAAGCCAAAGCCTGGATCAATCCAGATATTGTCCTTGGCCACACCTGCTTCCAAGGCAGCCTGGGCACGTTGACTGAGGAATGTACAGACATCTTCTGTGACATCATTGTATACTTCTTCTTTTTGATTATGCATAAGGATAATCGGCACATTCTTTTCAGCTGCTAAAGCTAACATCTGGCCATCATAAAGTCCAGCCCAGACGTCATTTAGAATATCTGCACCTGCTTCAAGAGCAGCTCTGGCAGTGGCTGTCTTATAGGTATCAATACTGATGAGCACATCATATTTTGCCTTGATAGCCTGAATAACTGGCACGATACGAGCAATCTCTTCTTCCTCAGT
>ENA-OQBV01001090-OQBV01001090.1-human-gut-metagenome-genome-assembly--contig:-NODE-1090-length-14202-cov-4.424583_pt1 | contig 14202 bp, 15 predicted proteins | sample MGYA00242750_ERZ504559 | MGnify/ENA primary metagenome ERZ504559 (study PRJEB26092, sample SAMD00036230) | human gut metagenome | host: Homo sapiens | study: EMG produced TPA metagenomics assembly of...
AAAGCAAGAGTGAAACCGAGTCACTGCTCCGCAAGGCGATGGAGGACTATGAAACCAAGATGTTTCTGGCACAGGCCAAGAACATCACTTTGGGAGATATGCTGGATATGTGGGTGGAGGAAGAACTGAAACCCGGTTCGTTGAGCGATGGGACTGTGACAGCCTATATCAACACTGTTTCCCGCATCAAGAAGCACCCCATTGGAAAGCGCAAGCTCAAGACGGTAACTTCCGACCATCTGCAAAGCTATATGGATTTGTTGAGCTTCGGAGGGACCGCTCCCGATGGGAAAACCGTTGAGGCATTGAGTAAAGGATCGCTGGGCCAGTATTCGGCAGTGCTTCAAAACTCCTTCCGCTTTGCGGTTTTCCCCAAAAGGCTGATTACCTTCAATCCGATGCAGTATGTGGTGAAACGGGTCAAAGACGATGAATATGAGCTGTTCACCGAAGATGGCACAGGCGACCTTCCCATTGAAACGCCGACAATCTCCCATGAGCAGTATTTGGCGCTGAATGAGCTTTTGAAGAAAAAGCATAATCCCGCGTTACTGCCTATCCAGATCGCCTATTTCGCCGGGCTTCGTATCGGCGAGGTGTGCGGGCTGACCTGGCAGGACATCGACCTAAAGGAACAGTGCCTTACCATTCGCCGGAGTATGCGGTATGACTCCATAAGGAAGAAAACGCAGATCGGCCCCACAAAGCGTAAGAAAATCCGTACTGTGGATTTCTGCGATACCCTGGCGGCCATACTGCGAGAAGCCAAAAAGGAGCAAATGCTGAACAGCATAAAATATGGGCCGTTGTACTCCCAAAACTACTATCGCATCGTCAAGGAAAAGAACCGCACCTACTACGAGGTCTATTCCTTGCCCCGGACAGAGACACCCCCGGAAGATTACACCCAGGTTTCCTTCGTCTGCCTGCGGCCCGATGGAGCTTATGAAGCCCCGGCAACGGTCAGCAGTGTGTGCCGATACTCCCGAAAGAAAATCGGGGATATGGATGACTTTCACTTTCATCTGTTGAGGCATACATATACGACCAACCTTCTCTCTCACGGGGCAGCCCCCAAGGATGTGCAGGAGCTGCTGGGACATTCTGATGTAAGTACCACGATGAACATTTACGCCCACGCCACCAGAGAGGCCAAGCGAACTTCCGCAAGGCTACTGGATAAGGTTGTAGGGACGGCCTGAAAAAAGTTTCCCTCATTTCTTCTCGCAAGGGAAAAAATGAGGGAAAAGGGCCAAACCGAGGTGGCGAAAACGCTGGAAACACCAGTGTTTTCAAGGGGTATAGAAATTTTAACTGAGAAATTAGGATTTATAAAAAAGAAAACGGAGAATTCCCGAAAGAAAAATTTAAGGAATTCTCCGTTTTATTATCTGACTGAGCAAACTATGAAGTTATTATTCAATATAGAGCTGTGCAACAAATGGGGCATAAGATATCCAACTGCTTTTTCTCTGCCATAGTTGCATTTCAACTGCAAAGATGACACTTTTCACAGGCGGACGGTGTGGCTGCACAACCGCCGAGAGCAGTTTCACGAAGCTCTGCAGGAAGTTTTTTGCCCACAGTATACATGGCATCGATCATCTCATCCAGCGGGATGAACTGGGGGATACCGGCCAGTGACATTTCCGCTGCGATTAGGGCATTGGAAACACCGGCTGCGTTACGGTTCTGGCAGGGATATTCTACCAGGCCGCCTACAGGGTCGCACACAAGTCCAAGCATGTTCATAAGAACCGTGGAAGCAGCATAAGTACACTGAAGAGGTGTACCGCCAAGAAGCTCCACAGCAGCGGAAGCAGCCATTGCAGAAGCGATTCCGACCTCAGCCTGACATCCGCCAACAGCACCGGCAACTGTTGCATTACGCATGGCAAGATAGCCGATCGCGCCTGCATTAAATAGTGCCTGGCGGATTTTTTTGTCGGAAAAGCCGTAGACCTCCTGAAGAGCAAGCATCATTCCAGGAACGATCCCGGCACTGCCGGCAGTAGGAGAGGCAACGATAAGTCCCATGGAAGCGTTGGTCTCAAGGGTTGCCATAGCGTAGGTGATCCCCTTTCCGAGAACATTTCCGCACAGGCTTTTTCCCAGGTCATGAAATTCACAGAGTCTTCGGGCTTCACCGCCGATCAGTCCGCCCATAGATATCACGGGATCTTTGATGGGGGGAAAAAGCAGCGTCCTTCATGATCTCCAGAACACGGTCCATGCGCTGGTTCACGATTTCAGCAGTGGTTTCACCGAGAAGGATCTCACGCTGGCGCATTACTTCGGAAATCGGAAGCTTTTTTTCCTGGCAGAGAGCAAGGAGTTCCCTGGCATTTTTGAAATCCATAAAACACATCCTCCCTTTCCCTACATCTGAACAACCATGACATCATGGATGTTGGTGTTCTGGTGAATGCTTTCTACGATATCTTCCGGGAGATGACCGTCGGATTCCACGATAGTATAGGCTGTGGTTCCTTTGGATTCACGGAAGAGGCGCATGAAGGCAATGTTAATGTTACGTTCACTTAAGCATCTGGTGATGTAGGCCACAACACCAGGAGTATCCTGATGGATTACGATAATGGCACTGTATTCGCCGGTGAAATCCACTTTTACGTGGTTGATCTCCACAATGCGGACCTTGCCGCCGCCCAGCGATTCCCCCCGGACTGTCATTTCCTGTCCCTGGTCATTGACCATGTGGATATCGACAGTGTTGGGATGGACATCGGTTTCTGTTTCATTTGGAGTAAAGGAAAAGTCGATCCCCTGTTCCCTGGCAATATCAAAAGAATTCCGTATACGCATGTCATCTGTGGAAAAGCCCATGATCCCGCCAAGGAGGGCACGGTCTGTACCGTGTCCCTTGTATGTTCTGGCGAAGGAACCGTAAAGGATGAATTCCACTTTTTTCAGGGGCGGCGTGATCATCTTCTGGGCGAGGAAAGCAATGCGCGCAGCTCCTGCGGTATGAGAACTGGAAGGGCCGATCATGTTGGGCCCCATAACGTCAAATACACTGATAAAAGACATTTTGCTTAATTCTCCTGTGGTGTTTTTGCGATAAATTTCTTATAAATGGTGTCAACGATCACGCCGATGGCGTTGTCACCGGATACATTGCAGGCAGTTCCGAAGGAATCCTGGGTAATGTAAAGGGCAACCATGATAGCACAGATGGCACCGTCCGGATCACCGGCTTCCGCTCCGAATACCATGTAAAGGAATGGAAGGGCAGTCATGATGGAACCACCGGGAGCACCGGGAGATGCAACCATGGCAACACCGAGAGTCATGATGAACGGAACGATGATCCCAAGACTGATGGGCAGCTGGTTCATAAGGCAGACTGCAGTAGCACAGGCTGTGATGGTGATCATGGAACCGGCCATGTGGATGTTTGCACAGAGCGGTACTACGAAGTTGCGGATCTGCTCGCACACGCCGTCCTTTTTGGCACATTCCAGATTGACCGGGATGGTAGCTGCGGAAGACTGGGTTCCCAGAGCAGTTGTGTATCCCGGGATCTGATTTTTGATCAGAGTGAAAGGATTCTTTTTGCTGACAGTACCTGCGATCACAAACTGGATCGTAATGCAGATCAGGTGCATGATGATAACAACAAGGAATACCTTCCAGAGGATGCTTAAGATGGCAAAGGTTTTTCCGGAAATAGTCATATCTGTGAAGGTTCCGCAGATGTAAAGCGGAAGCAGCGGGATGATAATGGTATGAAGGACTTTGTCAATGATCTTGGAAAAGTCACTCATTCCGTTATAAAGGCTGTTTCCCATTTCTTTTCCACGCATGGAAGAGAGGCACAGTCCCATGACAAAGGCAAGGGCAACAGCAGAAAGAGTATCCATGACCGGCTCCAGTGTGATGGAGAAAAATGGTGTCAGGGATGCGTCTGCGGTAGCTGCGATCTGATCCAGTGCACCTTCACTCATAAAGTGCGGGAACAGGCTGGATGATACCAGATAGGATGCGGAACCTGCGATCAGAGTGGAGCCATAAGCCAGAGCCACTGTGATCAGGAGAAGCTTCCCTGCACCCTGTGAAAGATCCGCAATACCCATGGTCACATAGGCAAGGATCATCAGCGGGATGACGAATTTCAGAAAGGTACTGAAAAATCCGGAAAGGGTTACAACAAAGCGACAGAAGCCTTCCGGAAGGAACTGGCCGAACAGGATACCTATGATGATGGCAATGATCAGCTTCGGCACAAGTCCGATCTTGATTTTTTTCTTTTCCATTTGGATTCTTTCCTCCTAAGTATGAATTTATTCATTTTAGCACTAAAAATATCGATTGACTGTCCTCAGTGATTGTAATTGTAACATTGACATAAAAATAAATGCAAATTCACAGTATTTCATCATCACGATGAAAAAACTTTCATAGAAAAAGGGAGAAATAATGGAAATTCCGTCAGTTGGAGACGTTTGTACATGTAGCACAGCTTCAGAGTTTTTTCCAGGGCAGCAGAGGTTCTGGGATACACCCAGTCAGCGATCACTTGTCCAGATCCGTCTTCTGGAAAATGAGCTGGAAACAAGACTTTTGACAGAACCGGAAAGCGTGTGGTGCTTAACTCCGTCCGGAAAAGAGTTTATGGGGCATGCAAGCCGGATCTTATATGACATAAATAAAGCAAAAAAGTCAATGAATGACGATGCGGAACTGAAAAATCCATTGCATATCGGGACGATTGAATCTCTCTGCACAGCCAAGCTCCCGGCTGTTCTCAGCAAATTTCGTGAGTTTCACCCGAAAGTAAATATGCAGGTGACTATTGATACACCGGAGCAGCTGATACGGATGATGGAGCATAACGGGCTGGATCTTATTTATATACTGGATACTCCAAGGTGGGACCAGAACTGGGTGAAGGTCATGGAGAAGGCGGAACCGGTAGTATTTGTGGCCTCTGCAGATTCGGAGTTTGCGGGAAAGACGCTGAAGATGGAGGATATCCTGGAAGAGCCTTTTTTTCTCACGGAAAAGAATGCCAATTATCGGCAGGCCCTAGATCAGCAGCTGGCGCTTAAGAAGCAGGCCCTGTCACCGGTACTGGAGATCAGCGATACCGCTTTCATCATCCGCATGCTGGAAAAGAACCACGGACTTTCCTTTCTTCCCTATCTGGCTGTGGAGCGGGATATCCGGAAAGGAAGAATTGCCCTTTTACATGTGGAAGATGTGGAGATATCCATGTACCGACAGATCTTTTACCACAAAAATAAGTTTAAGACGAGAGAGATGGAGGAATTCATCCGCCTGGCGGCAGAGTGAAAGGCAGAGCTTGTAAAAACAAATAAAATGTGGCACTATAAAAGAAAAAAACACAGGAGAGAAAAAATGAATCTTATTGAAGAAGCAAAAGCTCTTGGTTTTTCCGACGCAGCGGTCATAAGTACCGATCAGCTTGTATTTGTGCCGGAATACCGGGTTTTCTGCGAGGACAATCTTTGCGGGAATTATGATAAAAACCCGGCATGTCCACCACAGAGCGGCACTGTAGAGGAGATGAAAGAGCATGCGCTGAAATATGAAAAAACGCTGATACTCCAGACAATGCAGGATGGCCTTATGGACTACAAAAAGGCAAAACTTGCTCATAACAAACTGACAGAACAGCTGGCAGAGAAGATGAAAGAAGAGGGAATAACTGATCTTCTGATCATGAGTGCGGGACCTTATAAACATAATTCCTGCATGTCCGCTTACTGTGTGGATGCACAGAAAATGGCAGACGCTGCAGGAATGCTATGCTGGACCAGCGACGGAATGATCCGTTATTTTTCCCAGGTTCTTTTCCGTGGGTAATAAGATGAAGGATTTTGTAAAGGAATATGGGAGAAATAGATGGAATTTTACGAATGCGAGTATCCGTTGACAGAAACAGAAAAAACGTGTAGAGTTTAAATAAATGTAATTACATAAAAAGAATCAGCAGGAGAAAAACCAGAATGGAAAAATCAACAGTTTATTTCACTGATTTTCGTTGTCCGGTGGGAACCAGCCAGCTGGACAAACTGAAAAAACTCTGCGTTGCCGCAGGAATCAAAGATATCGATATGGATGGAAAATTCGTAGCCATCAAGATGCATTTCGGAGAGCTTGGAAATATGGCATTCCTTCGTCCGAACTATGCAAAGGTAGTAGCAGATCTCTGTAAGGAGCAGGGCGGAATGCCGTTCTTGACAGATTGTAATACCCTTTATCCGGGAAGCAGAAAGAACGCACTGGAGCATTTGGACTGTGCAAATCTTAATGGATTTAACACGATCACAACCGGATGTCAGATCATCATCGGTGACGGAGTTCGAGGAACCGATGAAGTAGAAGTTCCGGTAGTGAACGGAGAATACTGTAAAACTGCCCTGATCGGCCATGCTATCATGGACGCAGATATTTTTATCAGTCTCAGCCACTTCAAGGGACATGAGACAACCGGCTTTGGCGGTGCTCTGAAGAATATCGGTATGGGATGCGGAAGCCGTGCCGGAAAGATGCAGCAGCATGCCAGCGGAAAGCCGGCCATCAATGAAGAAGTCTGTCGTGGCTGCCGCCGTTGTGCGAAAGAGTGCGGAAGTGATGCGATTACATATGTAAACAAGAAAGCAGTTATCGATTACGATAAATGCAAAGGCTGTGGTCGCTGTATCGGGGCCTGCAGCTATGATGCCGTATACAATCCGAATAGCAGTGCAAACGAGCTTCTTGACCGCAAGATGGCAGAGTATGCACAGGCTGTCTGTCACGGACGTCCCCATTTCCATATTGCACTGGTACAGGATATCAGCCCGAACTGTGACTGCCATGGTGAAAAATGATGCGCCGATCCTTCCGGATATCGGAATGTTTGCAAGCTTTGACCCGGTTGCACTGGATCAGGCCTGTGCAGATGCCTGCCTGAAGGCAACACCGATCGCTAACAGCCAGCTTGGAGAGCATCTGGCAGAGCCGGGATGGCACTGTCACCATGACCACTTTAAGGATTCCAATCCGAATATTGAGTGGAAGGCAACCCTGGATCAGGCAGAAAAGATCGGTCTGGGAACCAGGGAATATGAGCTGAAGATAATCAAATAAGCAACAGAAATCATATAAAATCACGAAAGCACGCCTGTTACATGGCGTGCTTTTTTGCGTAAATAAAGAAATATAAAATGAAAAAACGTATAAAGACGGTATCTAAAATAAAAAACATGTGCGTGCATATGCGTGCTCGAAATACAGCCATTGTGAATAATATACAAAGAAATAACAGGAAAATTTGGACAAAAACGAGAAAACAGAAAAAGCTGTAAATTTATATTGCATAATCAGACTGCGTGTGATAACATACACACAACATAATTAACACGCATTTAACACGCAAACAAAGAAGAATAGCACGCAAATAAGAAAATATCAAATATAAGCGGAGCTAATGTGCAGGAAAACGTGCAGATCGTGTGTACAGAAACAGGCTGCATTCTGTGAGCAGAGAATATAGAGCAGGCCTGAAATCTTTTTCAGAGGAGGAAATTATGACAGGAATACAGAAAAAACAGCGTCTGCTGACTATGATATTCGGAGCTTTTGCAATCTTTTTTACCGGATATCCCCATGTATGGTCTATTTACCAGCCCTATGTGATGGAGCAGGCAGGCTGGAGCCAGGGACAGGCATCCATGTGCTTTTATCTGGCACTGAGCACCTTTGTATTCGGAAATATCGTAGGCGGAAGGATGCAGAACCGCTTTAAGGAAAAGACGATTGTATGGATCGGAGGCGGGACCTTTGCGGCAGGAATCCTGGCATCCGCATTTCTGATCGTTTCCACACCGCTTCCTATGTATCTCTCCTATGGAGTGATGCAGGGATTTGGTCAGGGAATGATCTATACGGTGATTCTGGCAACGGTACAGAGATGGTTCCCGGACCGTACCGGATTTGCTTCCGGCGTTGTGGTAACTGCCAACGGACTTTGCGGATTTTTCTTGGCGCCGCTGAGTCGAAAGCTGCTGGAGGCAGAGGGCGTGCAGAAAACCTTTCTGATCATTGGGGCAGCCATCGCAGTTTCCTGGATCCTGTGCGGCATCTTTTTTCAGGCACCCGATAAGAGTCTGGTGAACGCAGGTGGCTCTGCGGCAAAGTCCGGAACATTGGAGATGAAGCAGTATACATCCGGAGAGATGATGCGTACAAGAAATTTTTATCTTCTTCTTGCGACCATGTTCTTTGGACTGATTTCTTATTTTATGGTTTCACCGGTATCCCAGACCTACCAGATCGACCTTGGGATCCCGTCTGCAGTGGCAGTCAGCGCCGTTATGCTTGGATCCATTGTCAATGCAGGAGCAAGACTGGTGCTTCCGACACTGGCAGATAAAGTGGGAAGGATCGTCTGCATCAAAGGAGTGCTGATCGTGGCAGTGATCGCTATGGGAGTTCTCGCTGTATCAAGATCCCTGGCAGTAACGGTTGCTGTTGTTCTGATGTACGGCTGCTACGGCGGCATCATGGGAAGCTTCCCGTCTCTGACAAGCTCTATTTTCGGAATGAAGCACACCGGGGAGAATTACGGATTTGTCATGTTCGGCATTGTATTTGCAACCTTTGGCGCACCGGCAATCTCCGGTCTGGTGAGCAGCAAAGGTTATGAGATGAACGTGGTATTTGGGATCGGAGCTGTTTTTGCAGTGATCGCATTGGTATGCCTGACTCTGCTTGGACGGAACCTTGTGAAAGAGCATGCCGAAAAATCTGCCGGAGTAAAGAATGATACAGCACAGGTAAGCAAACCACAGGCAGAATAAGTCTGAATGTAACTGGATGCAGAGCTGTATCAGCTGCCGGATCAAAGACAGCTGACTGAGAATCAGAAAACAGAAAAACCTGGAAGAAATAAAATGCCTGTGGCTGATTTCTTCCAGGCTTTTTTTGAGTTGCCGGAATCAGATATTTCTGCTGGGATAACTGAAGGATGAGAAAATCAGATATCGTATTTGCCTGTTTATGGATGAGAGCGTGTGAAATACTGCAAAAATAAGGAGTTGATGCATATGATCACCTGTCAGGATATACTGGAGCTGATCGCCGGGGAAAAAGGTCTCGCAAGACCTGTCACATGGACTTATATGGTGCAGACCCGGCCCTTTGAGGAGCATATGAACCAGGGAAATTTTGCCCTGTGTGTGATAGACTATGTCCGGTTTGACCTGGAAGAAGCCGGGAAAGCCATGGAAGAACTGTATGGGCTTGGAATTTCCGGCTTTGGGATTTCGATCACCGATGACAAAGAACCCGTCCCGAAGGAGATGATCGACAAAGCCAATGCGCTTCAGCTCCCGCTGTTTTACATTCGGTGGAAGGGAGCTTCTTTTGTGGATATTGCCAGAGTGTGGGAAAGATCATCCTGGAATATGAAATGCAGAACAGGCGGATGGGAGATTATTTTGATCTGTCGTTTGAAGAAACCGTGAGACGACATAATACAAGAAACAGAGAATTTGGTGAAAAAGATATGCGCAGATGGTGGAGAGAAAAAGATTTTTCTTCAGTTCTCAGGGAACAGGCTATTACCTGCGAAATGGATACAGACAGTATTGTTGAGAAAATATACTCGGATTTGAACGCAGATCGCAAAGCGATTGCGTTCATGAGCATATAAAGTAAATGTAATACAAACATGTTCAGACTGGCAGCATAATTGCAATCATGCTGCCTTTTTTGCTGCTTTCCAGTACTTTTACCTGTCCGTTATGCTGTCTGACAATTTCACTGACAAGTGCAAGCCCCAGGCCGGCACCTCCCATAGCACGGCTTCTTGATTTGTCTACACGGAAGAACGGGGTGAAGATTTTTTCCTGATATTCAGGAGGAATGCCGATTCCGGTGTCGGAGACTTCAAGAAAGACGTAATTGACAGACGTGGATGCATCTGTTATTTCTTCAGAAATATGGATATTTACGGTTACTTTTCCACCGGAGTGATTGTATTTGATCGCATTTTCCACAAGATTGTACACAGCGCGATACAGCAGCAGGTAGCTTCCGGTAATGATGCAGTCCCCTTCCTGCTGGATCAGTTCAACTTCTTTCTGTTCCGCTATGGAAGCCAGGTCGCAGAAAACCTCATCCGTCAGTGCTGCCAGAGAGATCCTTTCGGAACGTTCAACAGTCTGTACACCCGTCATATCCAGGAGGATTTCAGCCAGATGGGAAAGTCGCCCGGTCTGTTCCTGGAGCATGGCAAAAATCTCCTGATAATCCTTTAAAGCAGGTGCTTCCCTGCGGGCAAAAACCTCCAGATTTGTCTGGATAACGGCAAGAGGAGTCCTCAGCTCATGGGCTGCATTGGCAGAAAACTGCTTCTGGGCAGTAAAGGCCTCATCCAGGCGTGCGAGCATTTTGTTAAATGAAATTGTCAGGCGGGAAATTTCGTCATTGGTAGCAGGAACTTCAAGAGCCTCTGAAAGGTTCTGGACCTCTATTTGGTTTACCTCCTGGCTGAGTCTGCGAAGCGGAAGTAATGCCTGACGGCTGATAAAATAAGTGCAGATGCTGCTGAGAAGGATGATGATCCCTGTTACCATGAGTCCTTTGGTGAGAAACAGTTTTTTTGTTAGCTGCAGCTGATCGGAAAGCTCCGGAAATAAGACGGAGGGATCCATATTAAAGGTGATGGGAGCAGAGTCTGTGTTATCGATCCGTATCATGTAATCTCCCAGATTCTCCATTCCGGCAACTGCAGACTGACTGATAAAAAAATACATCAGAATGCAGGTGACTGTCATAAGCAGCGCAGTGATCAGTGTCAGACGCCATTGAAGAGATAGCTTTCCGGTTATTTTTTTCATTGTATATCCTCCGTTAAAATTGTAACCCTGGCCGATCTTATTCTGTATCGGATCAAAGCCGAGAGCCGTGCGCAGCTTTTTTCGAAGAGAAGAAATGTGGACACGAATGGAATTGCTGAGACTGTTGACGCTTCCGTCCCAGATATGCTCGATCATTTCTTCTGGGCTTATGATACGGTTCTGATGAAGAAGGAAATATTCCAGAAGAGAACTTTCCTTTCGGGTCAGAGAAAGAGGAAGTCCATCGATACTGGCCTTTCTTGTACGGGTATCAAAGCTGATACGTCCGCATTGCAGACATACATCCTGCTGGATAAATTTCCTTCGTGTCAGACTTCGGATCCGTGCCTCCAGCTCTTCAAAATGAAAAGGCTTTGTGAGATAGTCATTGGCACCGAGATCAAGCCCTTCAACCTTGTCCTGGATCTGTCCTCTGGCAGAGAGGATCAAAACGGGAGTGGAAGTATCGGATTCCCGAAACTGGCGCAGGATTTCCAGACCATCAACGCCTGGAAGGTTCAGATCAAGAAGGATGAGATCATAATTTTCCACCAGACATAATTCCAGTCCTTCATCCCCGTCAAAACATGTGTCCGCTTCATAGCCATCCATGCGAAGTCCCTCCGCAATAGATTGGCAGAGCTGCTTTTCATCTTCGATTATCAATATATGCATAATAAATTCTCCTAAAAAACAGTTGATTTTGCTTTGTTATCTATCATATCATGTATAGCATAAAATTCCTGTAAATTTTTTCACTTCTTAACAGAGATTTTATACAGGGGATGATATAGTAAGGCTACAGAGAGCAAGATTTACATATAAAATATACGTCGGTTCCGGATATGGGCCGGTGATATCAGAAGGGAGAATATAAACAATGAAATTAAGAACACAGAAAATAACAGCACTTATGGCAGCAGCGGTATTAGGAATATCTGCATTTGGAAGCGTACCGGTAACGGCGGCAGAAAGCACGGAAACAGCAGATATCGGAGAGGCAATGGCGGTGGATGGAGAGGCAGTTTCATCAGATCTGGTAGCAGGTACATTTAAGCCTTCCGACGTAACCTGCAAGGCACAGGATTCTTATGAATATCCGTTTCTGGGACTGAAGCTTTCACTTTCGAAGGAGCTGTTAAATCAGATCAAGGATCAGAGCATTGCAATGCTTACTACGGAAGATTTTGAGAATCAGACCAATGCAGTGACATATGCCTATGTAAGCTGGAGCAAAATGACAGAGGAACAGAAAAATGCCGAAATACAGAAGATGGGAACCGGATATGACGACTGGGTGGCAGGTCTGGACAGAATTGGTACAATTGGCGTTTATGACGAAGCTTCACAGAAAAACTGGATGAGATCACAGGCTGTACAGAGCATAAAGAGCTTGGAAGCAGCAGTGACGGGAAATACAAATATTATCTGAGCACCAACAAAGATGCAGATGAAAAGCTGACAAAGGAGCTGGAAAAGATCAAAACCGACATTACGGAAATGACACCGTATCAGAATATTTCCGTGTTTGAACAGCCACAGGATACCAGCGTCAACCCGGAGGATGTAAAATCTGTAGGAAAATTTGAAACAACAGGAATAGATGGAAAAACATATACAGAAAAAGTATTCAGTGACTATGACCTGACGCTGGTAAATATTTTTACAACCTGGTGCTCACCATGTGTAAAAGAGATTCCGGAACTTCAGGAGCTTTATAAAGAAATGAAAGAGAAAGGCGTCGGAGTAGCAGGCGTGGTGCTTGATACTACAGATGAAAAGGGAAATCAGGACGAGGAGGCAGTAAAAAAAGCAGGCATTCTTCAGGAAAAAACAAAAGCAGAGTATCCGTTCCTGATACCGGATACTACTATGATGAATGGCCGTCTGCAGGGGATTTCCGCATTTCCTGAAACATTTTTTGTTGACAAAGATGGAAACATTGTAGGTGATACCTATACAGGAAGCCATACACTGGACGAATGGAAGGAAATCGTGGAAAAAGAGCTTAAAAACGTTTCAAAGTAAAAGATGATCATTACGGAGAGTGAAAAAATGATTCGGAAAATAACAGCATCCAGGTGGATCGGACCTGCTCTGGCGGTTTTGGGGATTTTACTGATGATACTGGGAATCTGCAGGGGCGAGGTGTCTGTAGTTTTTACAAAAGCGATCAACATCTGTATGGAGTGTATTGGCATTGGATAATAAGAAGATGAAAATAAATGAATGGCCGCGGCATGGGATCCAGGCATTGTGGGCGGCCCTTACAAACAGTCACATATCAGGGTTTGTGACTGGAAAGATCTATACCGGAAAACTGAAAAATGTCTGTGTTCCGGGGCTGAACTGTTATTCCTGCCCCGGGGCAAGAGGGGCCTGCCCTATTGGTTCCCTTCAGGCTGTGATCGGAAGCTGGAACTTCAAGATGGCATATTATGTAGCTGGATTTCTGATCTTTGTAGGAGCGTTGCTTGGAAGACTGGTGTGCGGATTTCTCTGCCCCTTTGGACTGATCCAGGATCTGTTGAACAAGATTCCTTTTCCAAAGAAGATCCGGACATTTCGGGGAGATAAGCTTCTGCGAAAACTGAAATATGTGATCTTTCTTGTATTTGTGATCATACTTCCCATGTTTGTAGTAGATATCATGGGCCAGGGAGCACCATATTTCTGCAAGCTGATCTGCCCGGCAGGAACACTGGAAGGAGGTATCCCTCTGGTGCTGCTGAACAAATCCATGCGAAGTGCAGTAGGCTGGCTGTACATGTGGAAAAATACAATCCTGGTGATCACTATTATCTTATCAATTATGATATACCGGCCATTCTGTAAGTATATCTGCCCGTTGGGAGCTTTTTATTCGGTATTTAATAAAGTTTCCGTTTTTCGTTACAGAGTAGATAAAGAAAAATGTGTTCACTGCGGAAAATGCAGAAATATATGCCAGATGGAGGTCGATCCGACGGAAAATCCCAACAGTGCAGAGTGCATCCGATGTGGAAGATGTAAAAAGATATGTCCGACACAGGCAATCCGGTGTGGGTTTGCAGGCAAACCCTGATACAGAAAAATACGAAAACGGTACAGCTTATAAAATATAAGGTGTACCGTTTTTGAGACTGTAATTAATTCTGTGTAAACTCTAAAAGAGCTATATATCCTCTTGGATTGATGTTAAAATAAATATCAATTTAGGAGGATTTTTTTTATGGCACGAAGAAGAAAAATGGATCCGGAACGCAAAGCGTTCATCAGTAGCTTGTTGGAACACTATCAACCAAAGGATGCCCAGGACGTCCAGGACATGCTGAAAGACCTGCTAGGCGAA
>ENA-OQBV01001091-OQBV01001091.1-human-gut-metagenome-genome-assembly--contig:-NODE-1091-length-14201-cov-3.923547_pt1 | contig 14201 bp, 17 predicted proteins | sample MGYA00242750_ERZ504559 | MGnify/ENA primary metagenome ERZ504559 (study PRJEB26092, sample SAMD00036230) | human gut metagenome | host: Homo sapiens | study: EMG produced TPA metagenomics assembly of...
AAAAATCCGTGACTTCATCCTTTAATTCCCAGGCTTTGTTGATATCCGGATGAATAGATACCAACTTTTGTGCTATATCATATGGATTCAGATAGGCTCTGAAATGTGCATTATAATATCTTTTTCGCGTTATATCGAACAGTCTCTTTTTATCTTTGCACATCGCATTGTTGAAATGTTTGAAGAGGAATCTGTTCTGATGTTTAAGCAGGTAATAGGCATCTTTTTGTTCCTGTGTCCTATCTTTATAATTGATACATCCATATGGTTTCATGATTCTAAGTCGTATTGAATCTACTTTTCGGTTCAGTTCCTGTGCTACGTGATAACGGTCCACTACATGAAGTGAATGTTTAAAATGTTTGTGTATGATCCTTCGGTAGGGGTCGTACATATCCGTAGCTATAAATTCAACTTGATCTTTTTCGTATTTTGGAATCTTTGAATAATATTCATCCAAGTAATCGTAACGTCTACTAGGAAGGATATCGATAGGGCGTCCAGTCTGTTGATCAATTAATACACAAACATATTTACTGTGTGTATCTTGTGAATAGAATGCGTAGTTTTCATCTGTAGACATGATCCTTGGCAGCTTGGCTCTTGGAATATTTACTGTCGCATCAAATATAGAAGCTACAGTTGTAGGTGATATATGATATCTTTCTGCAATAGAAACGAATGTTTCACTAGGTTTTGTGAGATCCCTCATTACACATTGAATGACAGTTGAGGTTATCTTCATTCTTTTAAATACAAATGGATTGAATTCATAATAAGTTGTGTGACAGATTGGACAAACAAATCGTCTGGCATGATATACAAGAATACATCCTTTATCGTTTAAGATGGAATGATTAATTTTTTTTGGCTACATAGCCCTTAATTTTGACAGACTCGTTGCCACAATCAGGACATGGTGGTCTTTTGTCCGTCAGTTTAAGGTCAATAACCACCTGTTTGTTTCTAACGATACTTGTACATGACTCAATACAGTCCATTTCAAGGCCGAAAGTGTTACAAATGGTAATGATATTATCGTAAGAATCGTTCATAGTTCGTTTCACCTCCAGCATATTCTTATCTGATTTCAGTATAGGAATATATGAAACGAAACTCTAACGAAGGTGTGTTGGTGACATGAAAAAACCAAAATATATACGTTTTTTATTGCGATTCTTAATGATTGAATGAATGGTTGAGTAAAAACGAGTGAAAACAGGGAATGGTTCCAATGAAGAAAATTTAAAACGACGTTTCAAATAATCTTTATAAGTAATATTCATTTCAGTATCGGATTTTAAAGCATTCTGGATATTAAGGATGATATGCAGAAAATAAGGAAGTACAGTGGTTGGCAAAACCACGTGAGTAGAACCGCAGTTGTTGCATCGGACACGCTGGATCATGATCTTGATGCGTGTCATATCTTCATTTATGAAACATCTAGGGTGAGTTCCATAAAGAATAAGAAGACCAATCATACCACATTTAGGACAAGGAACTGAAGCGAGTAATGGAATGAAAGATTCAATAAAAGTATTATAAGCCTCTTGATTTTGTGTGACGTTGTCAGTAGTATAAAAGTATAACATAAGCATACCTTTCAGGTGGCTTGGTGGGGAAAAAGCGAGGGAAACAAATCTTGGCGGAAATGTATTTCGCTTTTTCTTTTTGTCAGCTGAATTATCCTTCAATTCAAGTATAACAAAAAACGCCCCAAAATACTTTGGAGCGAATCTTGAGCTGCCTAGCACACTGCCCTATATAATCTTATAGCGTATCTAGACCCCAACTATTTTTATATAGTCTTTTATTGCTTATGAATGATTAGATTAACATGAAAATATTATATTGTTTCTCGTAAAAAAGAAAATGCATCAATGATTCCTTGTTTGTAGGCAATCCGTATATATTCTATAGATGAAATGTTTTCAGCAGTGATAGCGGCATCAACCGCATCCCATTGCTGGGGAGTTAGATTTAAATCCTGTATTTTTTCATTGGCTTATTGCATTTTTCTGAGCTTTTGATATTTTTATCTTGTCTGAGTGCGGCAGGTAATCCTGTTTCCATGCGGAAAGAGGTAATCTGATCCAGAATACTTTCTGATGATGACAGACTGTTTTTAACATTATGAATGAAATATTCTGTAAGTGCTTTATAGAGATTCTTTTTTTGTTTCTGTTCTTTTTTGCTCATTAGATAAATTCCTCCTTAAAATTGTACAAGTAAATAACGGTATAACGTTAATTTATCATCAGTTTACGAAAATGTAAACGGTACACCGTTAATAAACGAAGAGGAAATCCTTTATACTGAATATATATTGTGATTTAAGGAGAATTTGCATGACGTATTCAGATGCCATAATAAAGAGATTGACTGATCTGTGTGTTGAGAGAGGGATAACGACAAATAAACTTGCTACATTGTCAGGGATTACACAATCAACGCTTAATAGTATGATGAGGGGAGAAACGAAGAATCCAAAGTTAAAGACTTTGCGTAAGATTGCTATGGGATTCAATATGACGGTAGCAGAGTTGCTGGACTTTCCAGAGATGAATGAGATGGAATTTGAGGATGAATAAGAGAAAATATGTTCGGCAAAATTAGAAAAATATATTGCTTACAAAAATATGTTCGGTATAATAATTTCTATCAGAAACGTATCGTTTCCGATAGAAAGGTAAGGTGAAAAGATGCGGCATAAGAGCGAAGAGTTAATGAAGCAGATTATGGATTATGCAGAACAGTTTCAGTTGCTGAATCATCGTTCACCTTATACCAGCGAAATCGCAAATGCGCTCGGTATAGTCAAGAGTACAGTATACAAGTACCTTGTTGCTATGAATGACAGAGGAATGTTAAGCTACCGCAATGGGGAGATTGTTACTGAGAGAACGAATAAAATATCTCTACTTACGAAGCCAGCGGCAGTACTTGGGTCAGTATCCTGTGGTATGCCGCAGCTGGAGGAAGAGTACATTGAGGAATATGTTTCTCTTCCTGTTTCGTTGTTTGGAGAAGGAGAGTTCTTTATCTTGCGGGCTAGTGGAGATTCTATGATCGGAGCAGGTATCAACAGTGGAGATATGATTGTGATCCGGAAGCAGAGTACAGCTTCTGAGGGTGATATTGTCGTTGCTCTTGTAGATAATGAATCGACATTGAAGCGGTTTTTCCTTGATACAGAAAGAAGGTGTGTCCGGTTGCATCCGGAGAATAAAAAGTATCCGGATATTTATACACAGAATTGTACTGTTCAGGGTGTTGCTGTCCATGTGATTAAGTCATTGCAGTAGATGACAAGGATGGCAGCAGGTGTAAGTTGCGATGAGATTGTCAGAGCCAATCCCAGGGGAAGATTATATAGCAGGTGGCATGGCTTCGGTGTGACGGAATCGCCTGTTATTAACTCATCAACGGTTTTCATTTCCCTTATCCGTTTGAGTGATAGTTTGTGTAGATATTACTTGGAGGATTATTGATGAGCAAAGAACCATTATTTGTTACATGCCCGGTATGCGGCAAAGTAAACCAGAAAAGCATTTTTACTTATTCAGAAGTACGTTGTCAGAGATGCCATCGAGATCTGACTGCATTTGCGGATGTAGGAGTTGTCGTTGGCATTGATATGAGCAAGAAGCGGTCAAAGGAAGAAGTTGACCGTCTGGAGATGTATATGTCACATCTGGTAGGGGTTCTCCGGGATACGGAAGAATCAGAATAGCAGTAAAGTATATTGATACAATTTAATAAGCATGAAATGAGAATATCTGTGAATCTGTAATATTAGACGGTTGGATTCTTCAGATGCAGCATAGATATTCAAGAGTTTGCTGAACGTGTTGAAGATGGCACAGAAACATCAGGAACCCGGCAAAACATATGCAGAAAGTTTATGGAGATAGTATACCTATATATTATCAACATAGCGATTAAGCATAGTGTTTTGTCGGTTTTTTGCGTTTTTATACCAAAAAATGGATAATTAAAGTAGACAGAAATAATTTCTTGTGATAAACTCAGTATGTTAAGAAAAATTAATAATTTACATAAGGAAAAGTTTATTTCTATAAGACTACAAATATTTAGCCTGGAATAAACAGTACAATATACATACTTGAGGATGATTTTACATAGTTGGAACTTGGGTCTTACTATGCACATTTTTAGTATGTAAGGAGATTACTGTTTATTTCAGGCTTTTTTATTTCCCAAAATATAAAAGAAAGGGGGTACTGCATGTCTACGAAAGAAAAAAACATGGATGAAAGAATTGCGTTTGGCAATTCTCTAAGTGAGAAACGTAGGGAAAGTGGTTTTTCGCAGGAAGAGCTTGGACTAAAGATTGGAAAAAGCTCTAATGCAGTATCCCGGTATGAAAATGCAGAGAATACGATGGATGTACATACCTTTGCAAAAAACTGTAAATGCTTTAAAAGCAAGTCCATATGAATTACTTAAAGATCTAGAAGTACCAGAACCCGATAGTAAAATAGTGTCTTTGTTCTTCCAGATACAAAGATTAGATAAGAATAAAAAAGAAGTTTGCATTATCAATGGTGGAATCCATGCTTGATAATCTGGCAAGTCTTTAAAAATTTAGGTTTAGCACTTACTTATAAAAATGAGTAGGTGCTTTTTTGTACAAAATTTTATTTCCACAGATGTGGGGAGAAGTATGAGGATTTCCACACATCTGCCGGGGAAAAACAAAGATGTTTATTTTATAATCAAATCACCAACAGCGAGGTGCTGAAATAAGGAGGCCAGAACATGACTCAGGAAGAATTGGAGTTTCGCCGCAGGTGTCCCTACGATGCCTTTGGTGATTATTCAGATGTATTAAAGAAAATCCGTCAGAAAGAAAAAGAGAATAAGACGGATACCGTATCAGTAGTAAATAGAAGTAAATAATGCTGGTTGAATCTTAGCACTGTGATTGTGCAGCAGATTTTTCCATACAGAAGGCAGCAGGCTGGAGCTTCGGTTCCGCTAATAAAAAAATTAGCGGAATCGGGGTCTATTTAGCTTAGCTGCCTTTCTTTTTGTCACCGGTTCCTGCGGGAAAGGTGGCAATTATGCTGACATTAAGAACACTGAAAGAACTGATCGACACACCAAAGAGAGGAGAGAAACTTCCTACACCGAAGCAGCTTCGTACGGGGGAATCACCGGTAGTTGCTCATAAAACAACAGGAGCAGGTGTGAATGAGGGACATATTATCGTATATCAGTCCGGATATGCGGTTTATGGCATCGGAAACAGAGTAACGGTATTCCCGGTAAATCTGGAACTTGGTTATGGTTATTCTTCTGTGACAGAAAAGAAGAGAAAGGAAGATGAGAAGTATAATACCTGGAATCCAGAGACAGGACTTCGTGAGAAGAAGTATTTCTGTGAATTAGAGGAAAGCTTTTTTGAAAAGGAAGAATGGTATCTGCGTCTGATGCTGATTGGCGAGGATCGGCTGGCACATAATCTGGCTACCCGTGATCGGGGACGCTGCATTTCATTTAATGGCATTTCTGAGGATTTTTGAAGGAATGGAAGATGAATTGATGGATGTAGAAGAACGTGTGAACCGTCAGCAGATTGCAGAAGAGATGATGAGTGTACTTAGTGATAAGCAGAAAAAAAGTAGTTCAGGAATTTTACTGGAATCAGAAAAACACATAAATCAGATTGCAAAGGAAAATGGAGTAAAGAGAAATGCCGTAACAGAAATATTGAAATATGCTCTTAATAAAATAGAGAAAAATTATGATGAAGATGGCAAAAAAAGATAAGTAAAATGAGAAGGGCAAGCTGCATGTGTAAAGCAGTTTCCCTGTAAGTTTATTTTCAATTCTAAATAGCATTTATATTCTAAAAAATTTTTTTGAAATTTTTCTGACCTTTTGCCCTCTGCCGCCTGTGATTAGTGGAAAGAGGGCAAAGTCATTCAAGACAACATTTCTAAATGATTTAATCCCAATCCGCCGTACCTTGATAACTGAATAAAAGGTCAGGAGAGGATGAAAGCTCAGCTACGCATTTTGCGGCCAGTGGAAGTTCTCTTCTGATCGGAAATGCTCAATCCTTATTTTTGTTATGCCCGGTTCGCCGGGCGATGACAGTAGACCATGCGTCGGAGCTTCGCTTTTATGCAGGTTCCGGCGTATGACTGTGCTGTCATCAGCAATGATTTTGGCACAAATAATTTAAAACGGGGTGATGCCTATGATTTGATTGTATCAGACAGGTGAAAGCCTGTAAACCGGTAACAGAAAAAATAAAGCAAAGTGAGGTATTGAGAATGAAAGGGACATTGAAAAGAGTAATGTCTGGAGTATTATCTGTTATTACGATTGCAAGTGCTGTGGCACAGCCAATGACTGCTTATGCAGCAGAACCGGAAAAGGCAGCTTCTTCTTTTGAAGCACAGTATCCGGAACTGGAAGCGGTGAAAGATAAACTGGCTGAGGATGAGATTTTAACTGCCAATGATTACAGCATTGATTATGGTTCTGATTTTGACATTAAGGTGGATTTTTCCGGTATTGAAGGAATCAATGATGCCAAAGTGAAAGTAGAGCTGTATGAAGCGAAGAATGAGGCAGGAGATGATTTTGACACATACCAGGCAGATACCTATAAAACAGTTTATAAGGTAGAGCCAGTCAGTGGAAATCCTTCTTATCGTATCAGCCGAAATGTAACCGTAAAAGAGCCGGAAACAGAACAGCTGACAGAATCAAATACTTCTGAAAATACCGTCGGTGAAGGAAATGCTGGCGAGACAGAAGATTCTGGTAATGCGGAAGAAGATGCCGATGCAGAAGGGCAGACGGAAATAGTAACCGATCTGCCAGAAGAGGAGGAAGTTACAACAGATGAAGAGTCTGGATTAACTGTCTCTGAAGTAATGGATCAGGCAGAGGATAGTGGTATTGACCTTTATTCAATGGAAGAAGGGGAAGCGGTTACTTTTATGGCAAGGGAAGCATCAACCCGAAGTACCAAGAAAGTAACTGTGACCAGAGGAGCCTGCTATCAGTATTCGGATTATGGGTATGGAAGCTATCTGACGTATAAGTACACCGTGAAGTTTGGAAATGTTTCTGCAACCGCTTATTGTATCCAGCCGGAGAAATCCAGTCCTGGAACCGGAACATACGATATTACAAAGCTGAGTGATGGGAAAAAGCTAGCTAAGGTTTGTTATTATGGAACGAAGGCGGCAGGTGATGAAGGATTCTTTACAGAAGAGAACGGTTATGGAAATTTAAGTGCTGGTGCCAGATTTATTCTGGTTCATCTGGCTGCATCCTATGTAAATGGTGGGGATTCCGCTTTTTCCGGAGCAAGCAGCAAAGCAAAAACACTTGCTATGAAACTGTATAATTACTGTATTTCACAGCCGGAGATTCCAGATGTCGATATGAGTTTTTCAGATGCAAATGTAACCGCTTATGTAGATGGCAGCAGCCAGAGAACAAAGGAGATTACATTTAAGGCAGACAAACTACAGAGTATCACGATGAACTTCCAAGTGGCGTGAAGCTTCATAATGTAACAACCGGAAAGACAAGTAAAGCCGGGGAAGCCGTAGAGATCATTGGTGGAACGAAGTTTTATTTATCAGCACCATTGACACAGGTGCAGGATGTTGCAGGAAGCTGGTCAGCTACGATGAAAGGAAGTGTAACCAAGGACTATTCTGCTTATAAGATCAGTACAGGGTCAGGTTCACAGGATTTAGCACTGGTATTTGGTGAAGGTGTGGATGATGAGAAATATGTGGACTTTAAAGTAACCTGGGTACAGTACGCAAGCGTTAAGGTGATTAAGAAAGATGCCAAGGCGAATGCGAAGCTTGCTGGGGCAGTGTTTGGCTTATACAGCGATGCAAACTGTACGAAGCTGCTCACAAAGTTACCGGCAACAGATGCAAATGGTGAAGCGTCTGTACAGATTGTTAAGACACAGGATACCGTATATCTCAAAGAGATTACAGCTCCAAGCGGATACCGTGTCAATGCAACCGCTTACAATGTGAAACTGGAAGTCAGCAAGACCACAACCGTTACAGTTCCAGATGAAGAACAGCTGGGACAGCTTACCGTTTATAAAGAAGGTGAGGTATTGGTTGGTGCAGATGTGACAGAGAACGGTACAACATTTAAATATGAGAAACGCAGACAGAAAGGTGCTGTTTACGATGTGTATGCCGGAGCAGATATTAAAACTGCTTATGGTACAAAAGTTTACAGCAAGGGTGATCTGGTAAAAGAAAATCTGACAACAGATACGAATGGAGCCATCGTTCTTAAAAATCTGCATCTTGGTACATATGTTGTAAAGGAAAAGCAGGCTCCGACAGGATTTTATAATGCTGGAGAGGAGAAGAAGGTGACTCTTTCTTATGCTGGACAAAATGTGGATGTTGTTTTCTCCGAGACAACCTTTACGAACGACAGACAGAAAGCAGAAGTGATTGTTACAAAACAGGATGAAGATACAGAAAATCCTCTGGATGGAGGAATCTTTGGACTTTATGCTGCAAGTGATATTACCAATGCGGATGGTGCAGTTGTTGTGAAGAAAGGTACGCTGATCCAGAAAGCGACAACAGGAGCAGACGGTACAGCAAAGTTTACAGCAGACCTGCCGCTTGGATTTTCTTATGATGTGAAGGAAGTGCAGGCTCCGGAAGGTTATGTGAGAAACACAGAAGATGTTTATACGTTTGCTCTTTCATATACAAATGATAAAGAGGCAAAACAGACATTTAAGCATACATTCAAAAATGAGCGTGTGACAGCTAAGATTTCTTTGCAGAAGCAGGATAAAGAAAACAAAAAGGCAGTTCCACAGGGCGATGCCACTTTGGAAAAAGCAGTGTACGGACTTTATGCCCGTGAGGACATTGTGCATCCGGACGGTGCGACTGGTGTGGTCTATAAAGCAGGAGAACAGGTTGCCACTCTTACGACAGATAAGAATGGACAGGCTTCTGTGGATGGATTATATCTTGGAAATTACTATGTAAAAGAGATTACTCCTCCAACCGGTTATCTGGCAGATGAGGAAGAACATGATCTGGTCTGCAATTACGAGGGGGACCTTGTAGCAGAAGTAAAACGTGATTGTCTGTCTCTGGAGCAGGTGATGAAACAGCCATTCCAGATCATTAAAGCAGCGAACAATGGAAAGACCGATGCAGACTTACTGAAAGGGGCAGGATTTACCGCTTATCTGGTATCTTCTCTGAAAGTAAATGAAGATGGCAGCTATGATTTTGATTCCGCCAAACCAGTAGTAATCGGAGAAAACGGTGCAACAGAAATCTTTACAGACAAGAAAGGTTATGCCTGCAGTATTGCAATCCCTTATGGAACGTATATTGTCCGTGAGACAACAACTCCGCATAACTATACTCCGGTAGATGATTTTATTGTGCAGATTACAGAGAACCATCCAGGCACTCCGCAGGTGTGGAGAGTGATGCTGGATAAAGAGTTTGAAGCGAAGCTGAAAATCATCAAACAGGACGATGAGACAAAGAAAGCAGTGCTTCAGAAGAATACAGAGTTCAAGATTTTCAACATCGACACTGAGAAATATGTGGAGCAGGTAACGACTTATCCGACTACGGTAAAACATAAATCCTATTTTACAGATGAGCAGGGATATTTGATCCTTCCGCAGAATCTTAAAATCGGGCATTACCGCATTGAGGAAGTAAACGCACCTTATGGATATACTCTGAATGAGAATTACTATGAGGTGAATGTAGATTCCAACACAGCATATCAGATGGACGGAACTTCTGGCGATGTCATCATTGAGATCGTATATGAAAATCATCCGGTCAAAGGGGAACTGAACATCGTAAAACAGGGTGAGGTTCTGAATGGATTTAAGGACGATTTCACTTACCAGAAAGAAAATCTGGAAGGTGCAGTTTTTGAAGTATATGCAGCTGAGGATATTTACACAGCGGATTTCCAGAAAGATGACCAGGGCAACCGTATTCTGGAATATGCTTCTGGAGCATTAGTAGGAACGGTTACGACCGATAAAGACGGAAAAGCACAGATTGCTGACCTTCCCCTTGGAACGTATAAGGTTGTCGAAAAGACAGCACCAGAGGGCTTTGTGTTAAACGAAGAGGCACAGACCGTTACTTTCTCTTACAAAGACCAGAAAACACCAGTGATCGAGCAGACAGCTGCTTTTGAGAATGACCGCCAGAAGGTAGAAGTATCCGTAGTAAAACAGGATGCAGAAAATGAGACGGTTGTAGCAGGTGCAGAATTTGGACTTTATGCAAAGGAAGATATTCTTGCTCATGGAGAAGTAGTTGTGAAAGCAGACACTCTGCTTGGAAAAGCAGTCAGCAATGAAGATGGAAGGCAGTGTTTGAACTTGATCTTCCATTCGGAAGTTATTATATCAAAGAGTTTGCGGCTCCTGCCGGTTATGTACTTCATTTGAGACACTGGAAGTAACTGCAAAATATCAAGGGACAGGATGTGAAAGTGGTAAAACTGGAATCTGTATTTAAGAACCAGCCAACAAAAGTAACATTCAAGAAGTCAGATATTACTACAGGAGTAGAACTTTCCGGTGCCACTCTTACAGTGCTTGATAAAGATGGAGATGTGGTAGATACATGGAAATCTGTAAAAGGGGAAGAACATCTGATTGAGCGACTGACTGCCGGGGAGACTTATACACTTCGTGAAGAAATGGCTCCTTATGGTTATCTGATGGCAGAAGAGATCACATTTACTGTGGAGGATACTGCAGAAATTCAGAAGGTGGAAATGAAAGATGACGTACCGACTGGAACACTGATCATCAATAAAAAAGGTGAGTTCCTGGAGAAAGTATCTGCACTGGATTCCGTTGGTGGCTGGCTCAAGCATCTGTTTGAATATTTCTCTGGTTCCTTGAAAGAGGTTACTTTTGAAGTTTATGCCTTAGAGGATATTAAAGCGGCTGATGGTGAGAGTGAGGATTATTATAAAAAGGATGCACTGGTAGCAACCATTACAACGGATGAGACTGGTGTGGCAAAACTGACCAATCTTCCTCTTGGCAAATACTATGTCAAAGAGAAAGAGACAGCAAACGGTTATGTCCTTGATGGAGAAACTCGTGAGGTTGACCTGACTTACCGTGATCAGAATACTGCGGAAGTTACTTACTCTGCGGACTGGCAGAACAAACGTCAGAAGGCAGAAGTGAAAGTGCTGAAAAAAGCGAAAGATTCTGACCGTGTACTGGAAGGAGCCGTATTTGCTCTGTGCAATAAGGATGATATTGTCAATGCAAAAGGTGATGTGATCCTGAAAGCGGATACGGTGATTGAGGAACAGGCTACAGATAAAGATGGAAAACTGACCTTTACTGCGGATCTTCCTCTTGGTCATACCTACTATGTGAAGGAAACTTCACCAGCACCGGGATTTGCGACCACAGATCAGGTACAGGAGTTTACTTTTGAGTATGGTGGGGCTGAAAAAGAGACTCTTTCCTATGAGTTTACTTTTGAAGATGAGGAAACAACCGTAGAATTTACCAAGACATCTCTGACGGATGGAAAAGAGATTGAGGGAGCAAAATTGAAAGTGACCGATGAAAGTGAAAATACCGTGGATGAATGGACTTCCGGAAAAGAGCCACATATCATTAAAGAACTGACAGTTGGTAAGAAGTATACCATGACAGAGACACTTCCAGCGGATGGCTATGTTACAGCAGAGAGCATTACCTTTACGGTTGAAGATACCAGTGAGGTACAGAAGGTGGAAATGAAGGATGATGTGACAAAAGTGCAGATTTCCAAGATTGATATTTCTGGTAAGGAACTGCCGGGAGCAAAACTGACAATCCTTGATAAAAATGGAAAGACAGTAGAGAGCTGGACATCTGAGGGAAAACCACACTATATTGAAATGCTTCCGATTGGAGAATATACACTTCGGGAAGAGACTGCACCGGATGGATACCTGGTAGCAGAAGATGTGAAGTTTACAGTAAAAGATACAGGAGAGATCCAGAAAGTAGTGATGAAGGATGAGGTGAAGCCGACGGAAACACCAACAGAGACTCCAGAGGAAACACCAGAAACACCAGAAACAACATCAACACCAGAAACAAAAGATACTGAGACAACAAAGACATCTACTTCACCGAAGACAGGAGATAACACACCAATCCTTTTCTGGATCCTGCTTGCAGGAGTTGGAATGGCAGGAGTTGGAGGTACTGTGATTCTCCGCAAAAAGAAGAAAAAATAAGAGATCCTAAGATTTCTTAAAGAGGAAGAGGGCATTTATGGACAAGTGTTTCATAGATGCCCTTTTTGCCAATACTGATAAAAAAGTGAAGGGAGAAGAAATGGGATGAAAACAGTATTGATCATTGCAGGGATTATCGTATTCCTGGTATATGGGTTTGTTTTATACTGCTGCATAAGAGTTGGAAAGGAATCCGATGAACAGTATAACAAGCTGAAAGAAGGAAAGGAGCAGGAAGATGACAGAAGTAGGGTATGCAAGTGATAAGCCTTCGGACTGTGCGTATTGTTACTTCTTTAGTGCCGGGAGAAAGAAATGCAAAAGGAAAGAATGTTTTAGCGTATTTCTTCTCCGCCACTTCGCAGGAAGGTAACTCACTGGGAGCCATGTGAAGGCTGTCCTTATGGAAAACATACTCCCTGTCTGGGTTACTGCATTGTGAAGGCTATGAAAGAAGTGAAGGAGCATCGGGACACAGGATAATACATATGAATTTCCGTATCATTATGGTGAAGAAGCGGAGTCCTATTCTTTTTACCGTGTGCCTAAAGTCCTTTTTACCAATACGCAGTTTAAGAGCCTTTCCTGTGAAGCGAAATTGCTTTATGGACTTTTGCTTGACCGTATGCAGCTATCTATAAAGAACCGGTGGCTGGATGAAGAGGGAAAGGTATACATTTATTTTTCCCAGGAGCAGATCTCCGGCATGATGGGATGTGGCTTGAAAAAGGTAGGGAATCTGTTAGCAGAGCTTGACAGTCGGAAAGGAATTGGATTGATTACGAGGATACGGCAGGGGTTAGGCAGACCGGATAAGATTTATGTACGCAAATGTACGCAACAGGATATGTATAAAAGGAATATCCAGACACGTCAAAATGACATTTCTGGAAATGCCAAAATGACAGGTACAGATATGTCAGAAATGCCGGGTAATGATACTGAGGATAATAAGACTGAAATAAGTGACACTGATAGGAGTGATACTGAGTATCTTTCTTTCTATTCTGAAGAGAGTGAAGAAATGCACAGGAAACGAATGGAAAGAGAATTATATCACCAGATGATCTTGAATAACATTGGGTATGAATATCTGGTTGATGTGTATAACCGGGATATGCTGAACGAGATTGTGGAACTGATTGTGGATACTGTCTGTTCCGAACAGGAAATGCTACGTATAGGTGGGGACAGAAAGCCAAAGGATGTGGTTAAAAGTCAGTTTTTGAAACTAAATTCTGAACACATCCGGTTTGTCCTGAAATGCTTGAAGGAGAATACCAGTAAGGTGATCAATATCCGGCAGTATCTTCTTACTGTGCTGTATAATGCACCACTTACAATCAGTAATTATTATTCGGCACTGGTGCAGCATGATATATATGGCGGAAGTGAAGATTAAACCGGAAGTAAAGGAGGTATCAAAGTGACAAAGAAAGATAAAGCGATTCAAGAACTGTGTGACAGCTTGGGTGGTGATTACAAAGTACAGGATATTGATTTGGAAACCTGTATTTACAGAGATTTTGGAAATGGGTTTGATGTGGAGATAAGCGGAGTTTATACCACAAGCCAGAAGAAGAAAGCAACTATCTATTTATGGTGTGTGGGAGAAGGACATTATTTCCAGATTGTCCGAATTGCAAATGGAGTAGCAAGAGACGTAATCGGAAAGGTTGTCGAGGAACTATTTGCATACAGTGAGGAGCTGATAGCACAGGGGTATGACAGCTATGAGAAAGTTTTAGCTTTTTTAAGACAACAGCGAGAAAAGAAAGGGCGTGGTGTGATTGCAGGATGAAGTGAATGAGAAAACAGTCTCACTTTGTATCCGCTGCGGCAAGGTCACTGCCAACCTGCTGAAAGCTGCCATGGTAAAGGCTCTTGCAAAGATGGAG
>ENA-OQBV01001093-OQBV01001093.1-human-gut-metagenome-genome-assembly--contig:-NODE-1093-length-14193-cov-2.629461_pt1 | contig 14193 bp, 19 predicted proteins | sample MGYA00242750_ERZ504559 | MGnify/ENA primary metagenome ERZ504559 (study PRJEB26092, sample SAMD00036230) | human gut metagenome | host: Homo sapiens | study: EMG produced TPA metagenomics assembly of...
GAATCATGGCTTAACCTCCTAATTAATGAAGCTTATTTAGCTTTTTCTACGATCGTCACGACTCTCCAGTGTTTCTGTTTGGACAGCGGACGGGTTTCTTCAATACGAACGACGTCGCCAATGTGGCATTCGTTGTTTTCATCGTGGGCTTTAAATTTAACCGTCGAGATGATCGGCTTTTTATACAGCTTATGCTGCGTCTTATATTCTACAGCAACGACAATTGTTTTGTCCATCTTATCGCTGACTACTTTACCTACGCGAATTTTACGTTCATTTCTTTCCATCTGTGCTTGTGACCTCCTTTTTAGATTCCAATTATGGACGTTCTTACGCCTGCGCTTTCAGTTCTGCTTCACGCTGTACCGTTTTGATGCGAGCGATTGTCTTTTTAACTTCGCGGATACGCATTGGATTTTCTAATTGGCCGGTCGCATGTTGAAAACGGAGGTTAAACAATTCTTCTTTCAGGCTAATCCACTTTTTCATTCCATTTCGGCAGCGCTCAGCGCACGGATTTCTTTAACCTTCATTTTATTCACCACCTAATTCCTGACCTTTAACAACAAACTTCGTTTTAATCGGCAGCTTATGGCCGGCGAGACGCATTGCTTCACGAGCAACTTCTACGCTAACACCACCCATTTCAAAGAGTACGCGGCCCGGTTTTGCAACAGCAACCCAGTATTCCGGAGCACCTTTACCGGAACCCATACGAGTACCAGCCGGTTTTGCCGTAACCGGTTTGTCCGGGAAAATCTTAATCCAAACTTTACCGCCACGTTTGATGTAACGTGTCATAGCGATACGGGCAGCTTCGATCTGACGGTTCGTAATCCACGACGGTTCGAGAGCGACGAGACCATATTCACCATGAGCGACTTTATTACCACGATGTGCCTGGCCTTTCATACGGCCACGGAACTGTTTACGATATTTGACACGTTTTGGAATTAACATTATGCTTCACTCCCTTCGCGTTTCTTCGGAGCTTTCTTAGCTTCCGGGAGGATTTCACCTTTGTAAATCCAGCATTTTACACCGATGCAGCCATATGTCGTATGAGCTTCAGCGAAGCCATAGTCGATGTTAGCGCGGAGCGTGTGCAAGGGGATGGAACCGTCGCGAAGGCTTTCGCTGCGAGCGATTTCAGCACCGCCAAGACGGCCGGAGCACATGATTTTGATACCTTTAGCGCCCATACGCATGGTACGGCCAACGCACTGTTTCATAGCGCGGCGGAAGCCGATACGGCGTTCGAGCTGGCCGGCAACGTTTTCAGCAACCAGGGTTGCATCCATTTCGGCCTGTTTGATTTCTGCGATGTTTACGTCGACAGTCTTAGTGGTGAAGGCTTTCAACGCTTTTTTAATATCTTCGATACCTGCGCCGCCACGGCCGATGACCATGCCCGGTTTTGCGGTATGGATAATCAATTTGATACGTTTTGCAGAGCGTTCGATTTCAATACGAGAAACACCTGCGATGTATAACTGTTTCTTTAAGAATTCACGGATCTTGACGTCTTCATTCAAAAGTGCAGCGTAATCTTTTTCTGCATACCATTTTGCGTCCCAAGGTTTGGAAACGCCGACGCGGAATCCATGGGCATTAACTTTCTGACCCACTACATTTCCCTCCTTATGCTTTTTCGTCAACAACAACCGTCAAATGACTGGAATGTTTGAGAATTTTGAAGGCCTGTCCACGGCTGCGCGGATGAATACGTTTCATCGTGGAATCCTGGTCAACAAAGATTTCAGAAATGAACAATTTTGCAACGTCCATATCATTGTTATGTTCCGCATTAGCAACGGCACTGCGCAAAGTTTTTTTCAACTACACGGGAACCCACTTTCGGAGTGAATTTCAAGATAGCGAAAGCTTCGCCGACGTTTTTGCCCCGAACCAAGTCAGCAACAATCCGAATTTTACGGGGAGCAATGCGAATGTGTTTCGTAACAGCTTTTACTGCCATTTATGTTACCCCCTTATTTAGTTACTTTTTCGGCTTTAGCATGACCCTTGAACGTACGAGTCGGTGCGAATTCGCCTAATTTATGACCTACCATATCTTCCGTGATATAGACAGGTACATGTTTACGGCCGTCGTGAACAGCGATGGTGTGGCCGACGAAGCTCGGCAGGATCATCGAGGCACGGGACCAGGTTTTGATTACTTTCTTTTCGTTGGCTTCGTTCATAGCGTCGATTTTCTTCAAGAGATGGTGTGCTACGAATGGGCCCTTTTTAATGGATCTGGACACTTAGTTATCTCCTTTCCTCAACACTTATTTACGTCTCTTCACAATGAATTTATTGGAAGCTTTCTTAGCGTCGCGAGTCTTAACGCCATAAGCAGGTTTACCCCAAGGAGTAACCGGACGTTTACGACCAACAGGAGCTTTACCTTCGCCGCCGCCATGCGGATGATCGCACGGGTTCATGACAACACCGCGGTTGCCCGGACGGATGCCCTTCCAACGGGAACGGCCGGCTTTACCGATGGTAATGTTTTCATAATCCGTATTGCTGACTACGCCGATCGTAGCGCGGCAGCGTACGTGTACCTGACGAAGTTCGCCGGACGGAAGGCGGAGCAGTGCATAGTTGCCTTCTTTAGCCATGAGCTGTGCCGATTCACCAGCAGAACGGACCATCTGGCCGCCTTTGCCGATTTTCAGTTCAACGTTGTGTACGAGTGTACCGAGGGGGATATTCTGGAGCGGCAATGCGTTGCCGACTTTGATATCCGATTCCGGGCCGCTGTAGACGACGTCGCCAACTTTAAGGCCGTTCGGAGCGATGATATATTTCTTTTCGCCATCTGCGTAGAACAGAAGAGCGATGTTGGCAGAGCGGTTCGGATCGTATTCGATCGTCGCAACTTTTGCCGGGATGTTATCTTTAATACGTTTGAAGTCGATCAAACGATAACGGCGTTTGTGACCACCGCCCTGATGGCGGACAGTCATACGGCCGCTGTTATTACGACCGCCCTTATTGGTTACTTTAGCCAATAAGGATTTTTCCGGTTTAGACGCCGTGATTTCTTCGAATGTCGAAACAGTCATGAAACGGCGGCTAGCGGAGTACGGTTTAAATGATTTAATGGCCATTGTAGTGCCTCCTCCTTATTCGTTAATTCCTTAAGCTCCTTCGAAGAATTCGATGGTTTCGCCTTCCTGAAGGGTTACGATGGCTTTCTTGTAATCCGGGCGCTTGCCGATGTATTTACCCATGCGCTTGAATTTGCCCATCGTGCGAAGTGTTGCTACGCTTTTAACTTTGACGCCGAAAATGGCTTCAACAGCTTTACGAATTTCAACTTTGTTAGCATGGAGCGGTACTTTAAATGTATATTTGCCATCAGACATCATCATCGTCGTTTTTTCGGTGATGACCGGTTTTAACAAGAGATCATGCATGTTCATTATGCGAGCACCTCCTCAATCTTAGCGACAGCGCTCTTCGTAACGAACAATTTCGTGTAGTGGAGCAGATCAAAGATGTTGACGCCAGTCGTAGAAATGGCTTTAACGCCTTTGATGTTGCGTGCGCAGCGTTCTACAACTTCATCGTTATCGGTGATGAACAGAACTTTTTCACCAGCGAATTTGAAGTTATTGATGAGCGTAACAACTTCTTTCGTTTTCGGAGCTGCGAGATTGATTTCGTCGAGGACGAACAATTCGTTAGTATTGACTTTATCGCTTAACGCGGATTTAACAGCGAGACGGCGAGCTTTACGAGGCATTTTCTGTTCGTAAGAGCGCGGATGGGGACCCCAGATGGTGCCGCCACCAACCCACAACGGGCTGCGGTTACTGCCTACACGGGCCCGGCCGGTTCCTTTTTGTTTCCAAGGCTTTCTGCCACCACCGCGAACGACGCCGCGAGTTTTGGTGGAATGTGTGCCCAAGCGCTGGTTGGCGAGCTGACGGAGAACGGCCTGACGCATAACGGCTTCGTTCACTTCAACGCCAAATACGCTATCGTTCAATTCGATTTCACCGGTCTGTGCGCCGGTAATATTATACGTGCTTACTTTTGGCATTATATTTTATCCTCCTTCCTGTAGACAACTATTAGCGGGGTTTTACAGTATCGCGAATCATGACGAGGCTGCCTTTTGCGCCCGGGATACCACCTTTAACCAGGATCAGGTTCTTGTCCATGTCGACTTTGACGATGGAGAGATGAAGAACAGTTGCCTGATTGCCACCCATTTGTCCAGGAAGTTTTTTACCTTTGACGACTTTACCGCCGCCACCACTGGTCATAGGTCCGAGAGAACCGGGTTCACGATGAGATTTAGAGCCGTGACCCATCGGTCCGCGGTGGAAACCGTGACGTTTGATGGTACCTGCAAAACCTTTGCCCTTGCTGGTGCCAATTACGTCGACGAGATCGCCGCTTGCGAAAATATCAGCTGCCAGAGTTTGGCCTACCGTATATTCCGGCGTATCTGTCAAACGGAATTCGCGAAGATACTTAACAGGAGCAACGCCTGCTTTGTCGAATTGACCCTTAACGGGTTTCGTCAGATGTTTTTCTTTGATTTCACCATAGCCGAGCTGAATGGAGTTGTATCCGTCCGTATCAACGGTCTTGACACGTACAACTACGTTCGGGGAAGCTTCGACGACGGTTACAGGGACGACTGCGCCTTCTTCAGTAAAGACCTGAGTCATACCTAATTTTTTACCCAAAATAGCTTTAGACATAATCGCACCTCCTCCTATAATTTGATTTCGATGTCTACGCCAGCCGGCAGATCGAGACGGGTCAAGGCATCAACGGTTTTGTTCGATGCTTCGAGGATATCGATCAAGCGTTTGTGCGTACGGAGTTCGAACTGTTCACGAGAGTCTTTGTTAACATGGGGAGAACGAAGAATCGTGAAGATGTTCTTTTCTGTCGGAAGCGGAATCGGTCCGGATACCATTGCACCGGTACGTTTCGCCGTGTCGACGATTTTCGCCGCGCTCTGATCAAGCGTTTTGTGATCGTAAGCTTTGAGGCGAATACGAATTCTTTCCTGTTTTGCCATTACTTAATTCCTCCTAACGTCTATTTCATTGAATAGACTGCTCCATAAGAGTTTCCCCGCTTTGCGGGCAACATCTTATATCATAGTTTAGCGCGTTTTAGAGAGTATTTCCCTGTTGTCGCGTACCTACCTAGTTTACTACAAAAGCGGGCATGACGCAAGGATTTTTCAAGGCATTTCAAAAATTTTCTGACCGATTTAACATACCTTTCATGTATCTCCATCATGCTAAAGAAAAAGACGAACTGCTACGAAGTAACAGTTCGTCCTTATAACAGCAGAGGTCATCTGCTGCAGGTGATTTTTAGCCTTCGATTTCGGAAACGACGCCAGCACCTACGGTACGGCCGCCTTCACGAATAGCGAAGCGAAGACCAGCTTCGATAGCAATCGGAGTGATCAATTCAACGTCCATTTTAACGTTGTCGCCAGGCATGCACATTTCAGTGCCTTCCGGAAGCTGGATAACGCCGGTTACGTCCGTTGTACGGAAGTAGAACTGCGGGCGATAGCCATTGAAGAACGGCGTATGACGGCCGCCTTCGTCTTTCGTCAAAACGTAAACCTGAGCTTTGAATTTCGTGTGCGGATGAATCGTGCCCGGTTTTGCGAGAACCTGGCCACGTTCGATTTCTTTACGGTCAACACCACGGAGCAATGCGCCGATGTTGTCGCCAGCTTCTGCGCTGTCGAGGATCTTACGGAACATTTCAACGCCCGTAACAACCGTGTCTTTCGGTTTATCAGCAAGGCCAACGATTTCAACGTTGTCGCCGACTTTCAATTCGCCACGTTCAACACGGCCCGTAGCAACGGTACCGCGGCCGGTGATGGTGAAGACGTCTTCGACCGGCATCAAGAACGGCTGATCCGTCGGACGCTGCGGAGTCGGGATGTATTCGTCAACGGCATCCATCAATTTGAGGATCGACGGTTTGCCGATTTCGCTTTCGTCGCCTTCGAGGGCTTTGAGAGCGGAACCTACGATGATAGGTACATCGTCGCCGGGGAAGTCATAGGAGCTCAGGAGGTCGCGAACTTCCATTTCAACGAGTTCCAACAGTTCCGGATCGTCAACCTGGTCAGCTTTGTTGAGGTATACGACGATAGCCGGTACACCAACCTGGCGAGCCAACAGGATGTGTTCACGAGTCTGCGGCATCGGGCCGTCAGCAGCGGATACGACGAGGATAGCACCGTCCATCTGAGCAGCGCCGGTGATCATGTTTTTAACATAGTCAGCATGGCCCGGGCAGTCAACGTGTGCATAGTGACGTTTGTCCGTTTCATATTCAACGTGTGCCGTATTGATCGTAATACCGCGTTCACGTTCTTCCGGAGCTTTGTCGATGTCGGCATAGTCTTCGAATTTAGCGTAGCCTTTTTCAGCCAAAACTTTGGTGATGGCTGCCGTTAAGGTCGTTTTGCCATGGTCGACGTGACCAATCGTACCGATGTTGACATGCGGTTTTGTTCTTTCAAAATGTTCTTTTGCCATGATAATCAATTCCTCCTTTAAAAAACATCTATCCACTTGCATTTTATCACATATCCATATTCTTTGCTAAAAAAACAGTAAATTCAGCAAAAAATATTTCTGCATATAGAAATAACCCCGTATGAACGAGGTTATCGGTGTGGTGGCGGCTCGGAGATTCGAACTCTGGACACTGCGGGTATGAACCGCATGCTCTAGCCAACTGAGCTAAGCCGCCATGTGTGGAGCTATTGACCGGGATTGAACCGGTGACCTTATCCTTACCAAGGATACGCTCTACCGACTGAGCTACAACAGCTTATGAACTGGTCAAAGCCAATTATGAAGTTGTTTTTTTACCTGACAGTAAAAAAATTTGGTAGCGGGGGCAGGACTTGAACCTACGACCTTCGGGTTATGAGCCCGACGAGCTGCCAACTGCTCCACCCCGCGATAATTGGTGGTGGGGGAAGGATTCGAACCTTCGAAGGCGAACGCCGGCAGATTTACAGTCTGCTCCCTTTAGCCACTCGGGAACCCCACCATTTACTGGAGCCAACGATAGGACTTGAACCTACAACCTACTGATTACAAGTCAGTTGCTCTACCAATTGAGCTACGTTGGCTTACTGTTCCGTGGAACGTAGTCTATTATATCAAAGGACTGACGTTCTGTCAAGAACTTTTTTATCAGCTTTTCTTATTTCTTCTGACGAGGCAGAACCCCGTTTCAAAAGTCTCTGTCAGAACCGCTGACTTGATTAGTATACTATACCCCACGGAATAATGCAAGTGCTTTTTACACTTTTTTTAAATTAATTTTATCTACCCTTCATGCTGCGTGTCCAGGTTGAGGAACAGCGTGAACTCGTTCTTGAAGTAGAGCTTGACCGACCCGACAGGGCCGTTGCGGTGTTTGGCCAGGATGACTTCTGTAATGTGCTGGTTCTCCGTTTCCTTATCGTAGTAATCTTCGCGGTACAAGAAGGAAACGATATCCGCATCCTGTTCCAGGGCCCCCGATTCGCGGAGGTCACTGAGCATAGGCCGTTTATCCTGCCGGCTTTCGACACTGCGGCTGAGCTGGGACAAGGCGATGAGCGGTACTTTCAGTTCCCGCGCCAGGGCCTTGAGGGACCGGGAAATCTCGGAAATTTCCTGCTGGCGGCTTTCGGCATTGCGCCCCTGCATGAGCTGCAGGTAGTCGACGATGATCAGGTCCAGGCCGTGTTCCGACTTGAGGCGCCGCGCTTTCGATCGCATTTCGGCGACAGAGATGCCCGGCGTATCGTCGATGTAAATGGGCGACTCATAAAGCTTATCGCAGGCATCGGTCAGGCGCGTCCACTCTTCATCGCTGTTGAGCTGGCCTGTGCGCAGTTTCTGCGAGTCGATATGGGCGATTTGGCAGAGCAGTCGCTGGACGAGCTGTTCCTGGGACATTTCCAGGGAAAAGAAAGCTACCGTCTTATGCTGACGGACGCCGACGTTCTGGGCGATGTTCAGGGTAAAGGCCGTCTTGCCCATACTCGGACGGGCAGCGACCAGGATCAGGTCCGACGGCTGCAGGCCTGACGTCATGCGGTCCAGGTCGCGGAATCCCGTTGGCAGGCCGGTGAGGCCCGCTTTATTTTCATAGAGCTTGGTGATCTTGTCCAGGGTCACTTCGACGACGGCGCCGACAGAAGCGAAATCGCCGCGGTTCTTTGTATCCGACAGCTGGAGGATGCGCCGTTCGGCATCGTCCAGGAGGGCTTCCGTTTCCTTTTGGCCGTCATAGGCTTCCGTCGTCAGTTCGGTACACGTCGAAATGAGGTTGCGCGCCAGGGCCTTCTCGGCGACGATATTGGCGTAATATTCGATATTGGCCGCTGACCCGACCAGGTTCGGCAGGTTCAGGACGTATTCGAGACCGCCTACATCGTCGAGCTTCTTCATGCGTTTCAACTCGTCCGGCAGGGTGATGACGTCGATTTCTTTATTTTCCCGATGGAGGTGTTCCATGGCCTCGAAAATGATGCGATGGACGTCGCGGTAAAAATCCTGGGACTGGAGCTTTTCCATAGCGACGATGACGGCATCATGGGATAAGAGCATCGCCCCCAGGACGGCTTGTTCCGCCTCTACGTTCTGCGGTGGAATCCGCTGTTCCATATTAGGCTCCCTCCTGTTCGACCAACATCAGTTTCAGTACGTCGTCGATGGTGACGGCATAGTGGATATCCAGGCCTAAATGGCGTTCCGGGATATCATGAGCATTTTCTTTCGGGATGATGATTCCTTTCATGCCGGCCTGACGGGCGCCATAAGCCTTTTCAAAGACGCCGCCGACGGGCTTGACCTGGCCCTGGATGGAAATTTCCCCGGTCAGGGCCATATCCTGGCGGACCGGCTTGCCTGTGATGGCCGAGATGAGGGCCGTCGTAATGGCACAACCTGCCGACGGGCCGTCGATATTGCCGCCGCCGACGAAGTTGATGTTGACGTCGTAATCGGACAGTTCCTTACCGGTCATGCGGCGGACGACAGCGGCTGCGTTGAACATGGAGTCCTTGGCCATGGAACCGGCCGTATCGTTGAAGCGGTAATACCCCTTCCCCGGCGCCCGCGCCGGAAAGGCGACGGCTTCGATTTCAATGGCCGAGCCGAGGTAACCGGCGACGCCGAGGCCGAAGACCTTGCCGACGACAGGCGTATCGCTGGCCTTTTCCGTCACATAAGGCACGAGGCGGCTAATCTGGGCGACGCGGCGGACGTGGTCGCAGGTGATGCGCACGTGGTCCTTGGAGCCCGATTTAAAGACAGCCAGGCCATACGTGTCGGCCAGGATGTTGACGGCCTTACGGCCTTCGATGGTGAACTCACTGATCAATTTGGCCACGCCGTCTTCCAGTTCCGCCCCCAGCTGGGCAGCGGCATTGGTGACGATCTGTTCGATATCCGACGGGATGAGGGGTTCAAAGAAGATTTCAGCGCAGCGTGACCGGATGGCTGGATTGATTTCCGACGGATCCCGCGTCGTCGCACCGATGAGGATGAAGTCGGCCGGAGCCCCTTCGGCAAAGAGTTTCTTGATATACTTCGGCACATTCGGGTCGTCTTCGTCGTAATAAGCCGATTCAAAACGGACCCGCTTGTCTTCCATGACTTTCAGCAGCTTGTTGAGCAGCATCGAGTCCATTTCCCCGATTTCGTCGATGAAGAGGATGCCGCCATGGGCTTCGGTGACCAGGCCCGGCTTCGGTTCCGGGATCCCCGTATCGGCCAGGTCGCGGCGGGCGCCCTGATAAATCGGGTCGTGGACCGAACCGATGAGAGGGTTGGTCATATCCCGCGAATCCCAGCGCAGCGTCGTCCCGTCCGTTTCGATAAAGGGCGCATCAGGGCCAAACGGTGTAAAGGGCAGCTTCTTGGCTTCGTCGAGGACGATGCGGGCAGCCGTCGTCTTGCCGACGCCAGGCGGTCCGTAGAGGAGCAGGTGCTGCGGATAGACAGACGATAACTTGCTCTGCATGGCTTCCACGGCCCGTTCCTGACCGACGATAGCCCGGAGCTGTTTCGGCCGTACCCGTTCCATGACCGATTCCGTAAGATGGACGTTTTCCAGGTCGTCCAATTCCTTGAGTTTGCGCTTGGTCTGCGGCGTTTCGACGTCGTGCAGTTCTTCCTTGATGAGTTCCATCTTGATTTCCCGCACGTATTCCTGCTGTTTTTCATCCATGCGCTGGCTGATTTTCTTTTCCAGCCGTTCTTCTACGGCCTGACGGGCCAACATCTCAGCCAGGACCATTTCCAGTTCATTGAGGACGTTGATGACTTCATCGTCATCGGGTACTTTATCATACGAGACGTCTTCATAGATGAGGCGCTGCAGTCCGACCAGGCGCTGGCGCGGGTCTTCGGAATGGATGTACGACAAGGCAGAGTACTTACTGGCCCGGAGGACCATCTTTTCAGACCCTATAAGACCGTAAAAGCGCCATAAAGCACGTTAACCTGACGGCGGAGTTCTTCCTCCGCCGTCGGTTCGAGGTACTTATGGCGCTGTAATAATTTGTCCAATAATTCTTTCATTGTATCCCCTTATGGCTTATGATCAGCCTTCTACAACGTGTATTTTGATGACACTGGTAATCGTCGGATGGACGCGGATGGTGACATCGTAATCGCCGAGCGATTTAATCGGATCCTTGATTTCTACTTTTTTCTTGTCCAGGTCGATATCGTACTGGGCCTTGGCTGCTTCGCTGATGGTCTTGCCCGTAATGGCGCCGAAAACTTTGCCGCCTTCGCCGACTTTGACGGGAATGGTCAGTTCGACTTTCTTCAGCTGGCTGGCCAGGATGACGGCTTCATCCGAAGCGACCTGGGCCTTATGCTTGGCAGCGGCTTTTTTCTGTTTGGCATCGTTGAGGTTTTCCGATGTGCCGGGAGCGGCTAATTTACGGGGCAGAAGGAAGTTGCGGCCATAGCCTTCCGATACTTCGATGATGTCCCCTTTCTTACCGAGTTTCTTTACATCCTGTAATAAGATTACTTTCATTTTTCATCAATCTCCTTGTCTTTATCTATGATTTCATGGAGGGCGGCCATGACATCCCCCTGGGCTTCGACCAGGGTCCGGCCACGCAGCTGGGCACCGGCAACGGTACGGTGGCCGCCGCCACCGAGAGCTTCCATGACTAATTGTACATTGATTTCGCCTTTCGAGCGGGCGCTGACACCGATGCAGTCATCGGCCAGATAATAGAAGGTAAAGCTGGCTTCGACGCTGTCGATGTTGATGAGCATATCCGCTACCTGGGCGGCGATAATGGTGGCATTGCGCTGACCCTTGGGGCAGCTGGCCATGGCGACGCCGTCGCTGATTTGGGCACCGGACAAGATGAGGGCCCGGTCCTTGACGGTATCGAAGTCAGAGCTGAACAGTTCGCGGACGATGTCCGGATCCGCTCCGCAGCGGCGCAGATACGACGCGGCGTCGAAAGTGCGCACGCCGGTCTGGACGGCGAAGTTCTTGGTGTCGACGATGATGCCGGCATAGAGGGCCGTCGCTTCGATCTTCGATAATTCTACATCTTCCTGGAAATATTGCAAGAGCTCCGTCACCAGTTCACTCGTCGAAGAACTCGACGTTTCCGTATAGGTCAGCAAGGGCTTCTTGATGAAGTCCGAACTGCGGCGGTGATGGTCGATGACGACGCGCCGGTCCGTTTCGTCCAGCAAAGCCGGAGCTACGGTCATGTCCGGGCGGTGCGTATCAACGATGAACAGCAGGGTCTGGCTGTTGCAGATGTTCTCCGCCGTTTCTGCCGAAATGAGCAGGTCCTTGAAATCGGGATTATCCATGATCTGATCTTCCAGGCGCCGGATGGCGTCGGTCTGATTGCTGACGACGACATGTACCGGCTTGCCTGCCAGGCGGGCCATGTGGGCTACGCCGACGGCAGCGCCGATGCTGTCATAGTCTTCCCGTTCATGTCCCATGACCAGGACCATATCGCTCGTATCGATGAGTTCGTGGATGGCCTGGGCGACGACGCGGGCCCGGACGCGGGTATTCTTTTCGACGCAGCGCGTCTTGCCGCCGTAGAAATGAGGCGATCCGTCCTCTTCATAGACGACGACCTGGTCGCCGCCGCGGCCCAGAGCCAGGTCGAGGCCGGCCCGGGCTTTCGTAGCCAGTTCGTTGAAATTGGCTTTGCCTGCCGCAATGACGTCGCTCGGGAAGAGGGCGATGCCCATGCTGAGCGTCACGGGGATGCGGTTGACCGTATGGATGGAACGGATTTTTTCCAGGAAAGAAAAGTTATCTTCCTTATAATATTCCAGCGTATCCCGGCTCATGCAGGCAATGTACTTCTCATTGCCGTAAGCCCAGATAAAGCAATTATGGCCGGACAGCTCGCCGATGAGGCAGTTGTTGACGTTGGTCACCAGCGTAGCCCGCTGGACAGCCGTCATCCCCTTGGCAACTTCCTCCAGGTTGTCGATCTCGATATCGCAGAAAACGGGGACAGCAGCCAGGGAATTCAGCTTCTGCCGTTCCGTATCGGTAATGTCTTCAAAATAGAGGATGAGGTAATTGTCATCGTCAGCGGCTTCGGTCTGCAGATACTTGTAGACGACGCGGTAATAGCGTTCGCCGATGTGTTCAAAGAAATATCCCGATTTCCCCCAGAGCTTATCGACTTTCAAGTTCGGCATGATGTGGTCCAGCTGCTGGTCGTTGTCGATGTCGCCGACCCAGTCTCGGAAGACGCTGTTGCCCCAGCACAAGTTGGACTGCATGTCGATGATGGCAATGCCGATAGGCAGATTCTGCACGGCATACGTCGAAGCCTGGTCGACGCTCTTTGGAGATGGCATCGAAGAACTGGCTGATTTCCCGGTTGCGTTCGTTATGGTTCTTGCGGGTCAGGACATAAGCCCCGCCGATGAGGATCAGGGCCAGCAAGGCGATGACCCAATTATATACGGCAATGATGATAAGCAGCAAGACGGTAATCAGGAAGAAAAGGTTCTTCCGACCGCCTTGACAGCAACGTTTTAAACATGGTTCCGCCCCCTGCGTACTAAAGCGTACAACCTTTTTTTCTATAATTCGTGAGCATGTCGAAGATGCCGGCTAAAAAGGCAGCATACGAAAAACAGGCATGACAAAAATGAGATGAGGATCAGGGCCTGAAGGCCATTCCCTAAACGGAAACGGCTGCTGAGGAGATAAAAGACGAAGGCAATTCCCTGGATACAGATGAAGAAGAAGGCAATCTGATTGAGATTCATACCGATGATATTGAGCCAGGTAATATCCCGTGTCACTCCCCAGTATTTCATGACCAATGCCAATATATATAAGTTATCATACTACGGGGGTATTTCCCAATAACGAATAGGCAAAAACGCCTTGAGCGAAAAGCCGAGACGGCGCAGGATGACCTGGGAAATCTTGATGTTCGCGTAGGCGATGATGGCCATCCCCAGACAGAGGAACATGGGCAGCAGCGACGGCAGCATCTCCCGGACCTGGTTGAGCTTGGCTCGCGTTTCTGCCAATTTGACGTCAGACATGCCCTGCTGCTGGTACTGGGCCATCATGCTGTCCATGAACTGCGTGAAGAAATCGTTCATCTGGGTAAAGACGTTGACGTCGAGGACAACATAGGACAAGAGGGCGATGACGACGAAGACGGCGACCAGGGCCGCTGTAACCGTCCCCAAGAGGCGTACAGCCGACCATTCATAGCGAAAGCCAGCTCCCAGGGCCAGGCCGACGGCACCGAAGCTCAGGAATTGGACCAATGCCGTCACCGGGTCGATGAACAACCCCATGAGGAAGCCTACGGTCACGCCCAGCAGCAAGGTCTGGCGCAGGCCGTATTTCATGAAAATGATGACCATGGGAATGGGCATGATGAAATAACCAATAAAAGAAAAAATCGGCACGTATGTACTGAGAAGCGCAAAGACCAGCATAATGGCGGCAAAACAGCCGGCCGTCGTCAGCGGGGTGACACGCCTCTGCTCCATAACAGTTCCCCCTTTCGTCGGGACTGAGAAACAGCGGAGGCACGAGATGCCTCCGCTGTCACAGTAACAAATATCAAATTATACTTCCATGATGATCGGCAGGATCATCGGACGACGCCGTGTCTTTTCATAG
>ENA-OQBV01001094-OQBV01001094.1-human-gut-metagenome-genome-assembly--contig:-NODE-1094-length-14189-cov-2.742426_pt1 | contig 14189 bp, 18 predicted proteins | sample MGYA00242750_ERZ504559 | MGnify/ENA primary metagenome ERZ504559 (study PRJEB26092, sample SAMD00036230) | human gut metagenome | host: Homo sapiens | study: EMG produced TPA metagenomics assembly of...
ATTAAAGCACTGGATGCCTGTTGATTTATATGTTGGTGGGCCAGAACATGCTGTAGGACATTTGATGTATTCACGTATCTGGAACAACTATCTATACGATAAGGGTATTGTGGCATGTAAAGAACCAGAAATTGAAAAAGAAGAATATCAGATGTGCCGAAAGCTATACTGTCAGATAAAAAGAGAAGTGTCTGTGGATGTTGTGTGGTGGAAAAAAATCTGGTGGAAATACTGGAACGGAATTTCTTTGTAGAAATGTGATAATATAGTTGAAAAATACTACACAATGTCTTATAATATGTTTAGAAAGAACCTGGGATGTGCGATACTTCCATTATTTTGAACCTACAGTACTTTAAACGGGATTCTTATATCTCTGTAATATGTCAAGCCTCCGGTTTTTGCAGAGGAAGGCAGAAAAGCAGATGCGGTTGCCCACCTAGCGTTTGCTAGGAGTCAAAATATGGAAAACGGCATTTTGGGGGACTACAAAAGAGAAAAGCAGCTACGAAAGTAGCTGCTTATTTTAGTGTAAAGATTCTAGTTTCATAAAAAAAGATATTTTTGTATATACTATAGAAAAAAGAGTGGAACAAGAGGTAGCTTGTGAAACGAAAATTAAATGAAAAATATGTGTATTATGGGATAATGCTTTTTGTTGTTGCGATTTTTCTTGTAATTATGTTTTCGGAAAGAAAAAAAAGAGAAACAGAACTTGATATTGAGTCGAAGCTTCCGAAGATACAACAAGAGGAGACGCAATCAAAGGCGCAGACGGAGGAGCAAATGATTCGGGTAGTGATCAAAACGAATGGATTTCAAGAAATTGCACATGCAGAAATAAAATTTCAGGCAGAAGGGGGACTTATTGCGACTGCAGGAGATGAAAAGAGGGAGTATGGTCAAGGTGAAGTGTTTGCTGTCACACCTGATGACGCGATGTTTCAGAAGGGAACGATTAAAGTGGAATCTGTGGTTTCCGGCGATAAGATTACGGTTTCAAGTCTCAATAGAGGGTATGGGACGCCGTCGTATCTGGGGAGTTTTGAGCTGTTTTCCAGTGCGGAAGGAATGATACTTGTAAATGAACTTCCTTTGGAGGAATATCTGTATGCGGTCGTTCCAAGTGAGATGCCTGCATCTTACGAGTTAGAAGCGCTCAAAGCACAGGCGGTCTGTGCGAGAAGCTATGCTTATAATCAGACACAAGGACTATCTTATCCGGAGTATAATGCACATGTAGATGACAGCACTTCTTTTCAGGTGTATGGGAATTCTAAGGAGCAGGAGTCGGCTGTTCGAGCGGTGGATGAGACACGGGGACAAAAATTATGGTATCAGAATCAGGTTGTGACGGCTTATTATTATTCTACTTCCTGCGGAAAACAACTGGGATTGAGGCGTGGGGACGACGCCGGATGAACAAAATCAGTATCTGCAAAGTGTGGAGATTTGCAAGGAAGATGGAAATTCATATGAAGCAGAACTTCCGTGGTATAGATGGAAGGCGTGGTGCCGGAAAGGGTATTGTCTAATCTGATTGAGCTAAACACAGCAACGGAAATCGGACACTTCAAAATGTATCGGTCACAAAGCGGGGAGCAAGGAGGCGTGGCACTTCAGATAGTGGCACAGGGAGATGGTGGAAGCGTGACTGTTGATACTGAAAATAAGATACGAAGAGACCTTGGGAGGAAAAAGGATATCAAATTGAAAAACAAGATGGGACAGTGGTGGACAGTCAAAATTTATTGCCCAGCGCGTTTTTCCAAATAGAGAAAAGTGAAGGAAATTATATTATAAATGGAGGCGGATACGGACACGGAATCGGGATGAGCCAGAATGGAGCAAATGAGATGGCAAAATGCGGAAAAACATACATAGAGATCTTACAATTGTTTTATCAGGGAGTGACCGTGGAGTGAAAGATACTTTACGAAAAGAATGTTTCGTGATATGATTGCGTAAGATAAAAAAAGAGAAGGAATCGTTTTATGAGAGTCTTGGTGAAAAAAGTAAATGAGTTTTTTAGAAAAAGTAGGAAGAGACCATGTAGGGGCATATGCAGCACAGTCTGCGTTTTTTCTTGTACTTTCTTTAATTCCGATCATTTTGCTTTTGCTGACTTTGGTGCGATATACGCCGGTAACAAAAGCGGATGTGATGACGGCGGTTTATGAAGTGTTCCCGAAGACAATTCGTGCGACAATGATTTCTATTGTGAATGAAGTGTATAACCAATCACGTGCGGTGATCCCTTTGACAGCACTTATGACGATGTGGTCTGCGGGGCGCGGGGTGCTTGCAATCACAAACGGACTGAACTTGCATTCATGAGGAAATTGAGACAAGAAACTTATATTTTTTTGAGAATCCGGGCAGCTTTCTACACGGTACTTTTTATCATTGCGATTGTGTTGTCTCTTGTCCTGCTTGGATTTGGTAACAGTATTAGTATGTTTGTCAACGAACATGTTCCGATTTTCCGGTATGTGACGGATTTTATCATTGAAATTCGAACGGTTACGACGCTGTTAGTGCTGATTGTATTTTCTACCTGTATTTATCGTTTTCTCCCAAATCATAAGGGAAAGATAAAGTATCAGTTTCCAGGGGCTGTGTTTACAGCGTTTGGTTGGACGCTGGCATCTTTCATTTTCTCGGTTTACATGGATATTTTCAAAGGATTTTCCAATATGTATGGAAGTTTGACGACGATTGTATTGATTATGCTGTGGCTATATTTCTGTATGTATGTCATGCTTTTGGGCGGAGAAATTAATGTTTTGGTCGAGGAACATCTTGACATTACGAATTAATGTGTTAAAATGAAAAGGAATTTTGAATACAAAAAGGCATGGAACGTGTTTAGTAGAGCACTATTTTCTAACAGAGAGAGGAAATCATCGGCTGGAAGTTTCCTTTAGTTCAAATGGGAATCGAATTTCGCACGGGAGCTGTATCTTTGAACGATATAAAGAAAAGTAGAAGATAACGTATCTGCACGTTACGCAGTCCGAGTGCTCATGGAGATTTCTGTGAGAAGTAGGGTGGTACCGCGATATAGCCTCGTCCCTTTTTTGGGGGCGGGGTTCTTTTTATAAGTAAAAAAATTAAAGGAGATAAAAACGATGAAAGAAAAATTACAAAGCATCAAAGAAGAAGCATTGGCACAGATTCAGGCAGCGGATGCGCCGGAAAAATTGAATGATGTAAAAGTAAGATTCCTTGGGAAAAAAGGAGAGCTTACAGCTGTTTTAAAAGGAATGAAAGATGTAGCGGCTGAGGACAGACCGAAGGTTGGTCAGCTTGTCAATGAAGCTCGCGAAGAGATTGAGACAGCTCTTAACAATGCAAAGACAGCAATGGAAAAAGCGATCCGTGAAGCAAAATTGAAAGAAGAGGTTATTGACGTTACACTTCCATCTAAGAAAAACATGGTTGGGCATCGTCATCCGAATACAATTGCGCTGGAAGAAGTTGAAAGAATTTTTATCGGCATGGGCTATGAAGTGGTGGAAGGACCGGAAGTAGAGTATGACGAATACAACTTTGAAAAATTGAATATTCCGGCAGATCATCCGGCAAAAGATGAGCAGGACACATTCTATATCAACAAAGACATCGTACTTCGTACACAGACTTCTCCGGTGCAGGCACGTGTGATGGAACAGGGAAAACTTCCAATTCGTATGATAGCACCGGGAAGAGTGTTCCGTTCGGATGAAGTGGATGCGACACATTCACCTTCATTCCATCAGATTGAAGGACTTGTGATTGACAAAAATATTTCATTTGCAGATTTGAAAGGAACACTGGAAGTATTTGCAAAAGAATTGTTCGGACCAGAGACAAAGACAAAATTCAGACCACATCACTTCCCATTTACAGAGCCAAGCGCTGAAGTGGATGTGACATGCTTTAAATGTGGCGGAAAAGGATGCCGTTTCTGTAAAGGCTCCGGATGGATTGAAATTTTAGGCTGCGGTATGGTTCATCCACATGTACTGGAAATGTGCGGAATTGATCCGGAAGAATACAACGGATTCGCATTCGGTGTAGGATTGGAACGTATTGCACTGTTGAAATACGAAATCGACGATATGAGATTATTATACGAAAACGATATTAGATTCTTAAAGCAATTCTAGAAGATGTGCCAAAGAGTAAAATGAGCGGCGCGACAGAATATGCCAAAGAGTAGAAATTTTTAGGAGGATTTAGAAAATGAATACATCATTATCATGGATAAAAGCATTGTGCCGGACCTTGATGTCACAGCGCAGGAATACACAGATGCGATGACGCTTTCCGGAACAAAAGTAGAGGGAATTTGAGGTGTTGGATGCAGACCTTGGAAAAAATTGTAATTGGTCAGATTGATAAAATTGAGAAACATCCGGATGCGGATAAACTGGTTGTCTGCCAGGTGAATGTTGGAACAGAGACTGTTCAGATTGTAACCGGAGCGAAGAATGTATTTGAAGGAGCAAAGGTGCCGGTTGTATTAGACGGTGGACGTGTAGCAGGAAGTCATGACGGGAAAGTTGTAGAAGGCGGAATCAAAATCAAAAAAGGAAAGCTTCGTGGAGTGGAAAGTTTTGGTATGATGTGTTCCATCGAAGAACTTGGATCTACAACAGATATGTACCCGGAGGCTCCGGAGAACGGAATCTATATTTTCGAGGAAGATGCAGTAGTTGGAAGCAGCGCGATTGAAGCACTTGGAAGAAATGATGTTGTATTTGAATACGAGGTGACATCAAACCGTGTGGACTGCTTTAGTGTAGTGGGAATTGCGAGAGAAGCAGCGGCAACTTTTAGAAAAGAATTCTGTCCTCCGGTTGTGGCAGAGACTGGAAATGACGAAGATGTCAATGATTATATTAAAGTAACTGTGGAGAACACAGAGCTTTGCCCACGCTACTGTGCAAGAGTTGTGAAAAATGTAAAAATTGGACCATCTCCGAGATGGATGCAAAGAAGACTGGCTTCTGTTGGAATCCGTCCGATCAACAATCTTGTTGATATCACAAACTATGTGATGGAAGAGTATGGGCAGCCAATGCATGCTACGATCTTTCTACGATTGCCGGAAATGAGATTGTTGTAAAGACAGCAAAAGCAGGAGAAAAATTCGTGACATTAGACGGACAGGAAAGAGAGATGGACGAATCTGTCCTAATGATCTGCGACGGAGAAAAAATCAGTTGGTATTGCGGGTATCATGGGTGGAGGAAAACTCTATGATTACAGATGATGTGCAGAACGTATTGTTTGAGGCGGCATGCTTTGAATGGAACAAATATCCGTAATCAAGCAAAAAAGTCGGACTTCGTACAGATGCTTCCGGAAAATTTTGAAAAAGGGACTTGACCCGAACAATGCGAAAGCGGCAATCGACAGAGCCTGCCAGTTGATTGAAGAATTAGGTGCAGGTGAAGTTGTCGGAGGAACCGTTGATGTATATGGAAAAGAAAAAGAACCGGTTCGCGTTCCATTTGATGCAGAGAAAATCAATGTGATGCTTGGAACAGATATTTCAGAAGAAGAAATGCTTGGATATTTTGAAAAAATCGGCTTGGAATATGATGCAGAGGCAAAAGAAGTGATCACACCGACATTCAGACATGATTTATTCAGACTTGCAGACCTTGCAGAAGAAGTTGCAAGATTTTACGGATATGACAATATTCCGACAACACTTCCAAGGGGAGAGGCAACAACAGGAAAATTGTCATTCAAACTTCGTGTGGAGGAAGTAGCCAGAAATATTGCAGAGTTCTGTGGATTCAGTCAGGGAATGACATATTCTTTTGAAAGTCCAAAAGTATTTGATAAACTGTTGCTTCCGGCGGACTCAAAACTCCGTGAAGCGGTGGAGATTATGAATCCGCTTGGAGAAGATTACAGTATTATGAGAACAATTTCTTTGAATGGAATGTTAACATCGCTTGCGACAAACTATAACAGAAGAAATAAGGATGTTCGTTTGTATGAACTTGGAAATATTTATCTTCCAAAACAGCTTCCGGTCACAGAACTTCCGGAAGAACGTATGCAGTTCACACTTGGTATGTATGGAGAAGGTGATTTCTTCAGCATGAAAGGCGTTGTAGAAGAATTCTTTGAAAAAATCGGTATGCATGAAAAGAGACATATGATCCAAACGCAGGAAAGACATTCTTGCATCCGGGACGTCAGGCAAATATCATTTACGGTGGAAAAGTAGTAGGATACTTGGGAGAAGTACATCCAGAAGTGGCAGATATTTACGGAATCGGGACAAGAGCTTATGTTGCAGTGATTGATATGCCGGAGGTAGTGGAACTTGCTACATTTGACAGAAAATATGAAGGAATTGCAAAATATCCGGCAGTGACTCGTGATATCAGTATGGTTGTGCCGAAAGAAATTTTGGTTGGTCAGATCGAGGAAGTGATTGCGAAGAAAGGCGGCGCTTACTTAGAAAGCTACAAATTATTCGACCTTTATGAGGGAGCGCAGATTAAAGCAGGATTCAAATCTGTTGCATATTCTATTGTGTTCCGTGCAAAAGATAAGACATTGGAAGAGGCAGATGTGACTTCTGCGATGACGAAAATCTTGAAAGCATTGGAAGAAATGGGAATTGAATTAAGACAGTAAATAAAAGAAGGAAAGTACCGTCAGATGGCGGTACTTTTTGTGTAAGACGAAACGGGATGTAGGAGGAAGTTTTCTTAGCTCTATAAGCTGGGGGTTATTTTGCCAATAACTTTAAAAATCTCTTATCATTCATCTGCTCATTTGTTAAATATTCTCCATTATAGAACAGAGCGTAAGTTGTAATCGGCGTAGGTGCATTCTGTGCTTGCTCTTTGCTTTGCAAATGAATAGATTTAAACTGTACGCCCTTTTCTTTTGCGATTTCTTCTACAATAGGCACATATTTCGCATTAAATGGACATTGACTGGTATAGTATAAAACATATCCCATTTCATCAATGTGAGGGTGCTTGGCACACTTCTTGAATTTAGGTAACAAGGAATTTTTATTAAATGGTAAACACCATAATTGAATACCATTATCTGCTTCATCGCAAACGATGAAACCTTTGTATTTTAAGAATTTAGGGTCAGCTAAAAATGTTTTTTTCTTTTGGGAAGATAGAATACATAACCCTTGTTTTCCTTTTGTTTTACTATCTTCAATACACGCATTTAATAAGTCTGTTGAGTATCCATGACCCTTGAATGAACCAGCAACCCAAAGACAGTTAATATACATATACCCATCTGCAATAATAGGATTCCAAGCATTTTCAGCAGGAATATACTCAATAAAACACTTTCCTCGTTCTTCGCTCTTTAGGAAAACTAAGCCTTCGTTAAATCGCTCTTGTAGCCAAGCCTTTTTTGATGATACTTGAATATCATTGTTATTTGAAATGGCACAGCATATATGCTCTTTGTCTATATTCTCGTTGGTTACTCTAATATATTCCATAAAAATACCTCATTTCTAAATTCTTTAGGTTAGAATCAATGATGGGGGAAACGAAAAAGCAGTTTTTTGTACTTACCTGTGATTATACAGCATTTTCTGTGCAGAAGCTACAGAAATCAAGTGTTTTCATAATAAAATCCTCTATGTAAAATCAGTAGTAATCAAAACACTGCTTTACACGGGCGGCGCATTTGAATCGTAAAACCGCTTGCCAACCAAGCGGAAGGATGGTATTGTTTTCATAGGCAATGGGAAGGTCGATACTGTTCAATTGGAATTTTGCATAGATGTTATGGGAGGTGAATGAATTGAAGAAAATATTTACTATTTTAGGTATGAGTATTTTTTTATGATTAGTTTTTCGGGATGTGGTTCAGCATTAAGCACTGAATCGACTCCGGAGCAGTTGTATTCCGATGATCATAGTATAGATATGTTTGTTCCATATATGAAATATGTTGAGGGATAGGGAGAGTCAGCACAATAATACTTGTTATAGTGACAAATTCGGTTTTGGGGTTATCGATAGATGAATATATTAAAAGTAAAGAAATAAAAATGGAGAATAACCATGCCGATACATGTTGTAAAAAGTGGAGAGACAATCTATTCGATCGCTCAGCTATATGACGTCTCAGCTGACCGGATTGTGTATGACAATGAGCTGGCAGCGCAGCAAAATCTTGTTCCGGGGCAAGCTCTTTTGATTCTGATGACGAGCCGGGTTCATATTGTGAGAGAAGGACAGACGGTGAAGCAGATCGCGGAAGAATATAGTATCACGGTCAAAAATCTATATCAAAACAATCCGTTTCTGTTGAATCAGACCTATTTGTTAGAGGGGCAGAGTTTGGTCATTTCTTATGAGGGAGAACCGCTTATGCAAGGTAGGATCAGCGGGTATGCATATCCGTTTATTGAGCCGTATATTTTGCGTGAGGTACTTCTTTATATAGATGAAATACTTATTTTTTCTTATGGATTTACGGCAGAAGGAGAATTGATACCACCTCAGATTGACGAGACGTGGGTGATTCAGGAGGCTTGGAATCAGCAGGTGGAACCGATTCTGGTGCTGACGCCGTTTGCGGAGACGGGGACCTTTAACAGTGGGTTGATTCAAATATTATCGGAAAATGAGACGGTTCAGGACAATTTGATTGAAAATCTTTTGGAGACAGTACGAGAAAAGGGGTATGTAGGTGTAGATGTGGACTTTGAATATATTCGGCCGGAAGATCGGGTAGGGTATGCAGATTTTGTGAATCGTTTACGGGAGACGATGAATGAAAATGGATATCGGGTGTCGGTGGCGCTTGCTCCGAAGACCTCTTCTTATCAAAAAGGGCTGTTGTATGAGGCAATGGATTATCATCTGTTGGGGCAAAGTGCAAATACGGTGTTTCTGATGACGTATGAATGGGGGTATACATACGGACCACCGCTTGCGGTAGCGCCGCTGCCAAATGTCCGACAGGTGTTGGAGTATGCCCTCACGGAAATTCCGAAAGAAAAAATTGTATTGGGAGTCCCGAATTATGGATATAGCTGGCCGCTCCCATATGAGCGAGGGGTGACAAAAGCAAGGTTGATTGGAAATGTTGAGGCGAATGTCATCGCGGCAGAGCGAGGTGCGGAGATTCAGTACGATGAGCGTTATCAAAGTCCGTTTTTCTATTATGAAATTGGTGGAAGGAGATATGAAGTCTGGTTTGAAGATGTGAGAAGTATTTATGCAAAATTGCAGCTGGCTGCAGAAAAGGATATCCATGGTGTCGGGTATTGGAACTTGATGCGTCCGTTTCGGGCAAACTGGCTGCTGGTGAATCAGATGCTTCATTGAAAAAGGGGTAGCGTTTTTAGAAAAAAGCATATATAATGTGATTATATATGCGAAAATGCAAATGAGGAAGAGGGGAAAAAGATGACAAACAAAAAAAGAGAGACATTTCAAAACCGGTTCGGCTTTGTGCTGGCATGTATCGGCTCTGCTGTTGGAATGGGAAATATCTGGCTGTTTCCTTATCGTGTAGGCGAAGGTGGCGGTGCTGCATTTTTTGATACCGTATTTTATATTTGTTTTTGTGCTCGGATTTGCGGGTGTTGCAGGTGAGATGGCGTTTGGACGTGCGATGAAAGCTGGTTCTATCGGGGCGTTTCGCGGAGCATCGAAGATGAGAGGCGGAAGATGGGGCGAGTTCGTCGGACTTGTGCCGACACTTGGTTCGCTTGGAATTGCAATCGGGTATTCGGTTGTTGTGGGATGGATTTTGAAATTTTTGGTCGGATCTGTGACGGGAAGTCTGATGAAAACAAAATCGGAAGAGTACTTCGGAGAGATATCTGCTTCATTTGGAAGTATTCCGTGGCATCTGCTTGGTCTGGTGATTGTGTTTGCAATCATGCTGTTTGGGATTGCAAAAGGAATTGAAAAAGTCAATAAGTTTATGATGCCTGCATTTTTCTGCCTGTTCCTGATACTGGCGGTGCGAGTATTCTTTCTGGAAGGATCCGCATCTGGGTATTCTTTTTTGCTAAAGCCAAAATGGAGTGAACTTGGAAATGTAAAAACCTGGGTATATGCACTTGGGCAGGCATTTTTTTCGCTTTCATTAGCAGGTTCAGGAACTATAGTTTATGGAAGCTACCTGAAAAAAGATGAAGATGTGATTGCATGTGCGAGAAACGTAGCGATTTTCGATACATTGGCAGCGCTTCTTTCAGCGTTTGTAATTTTACCCGCAGTGTTTGCGTTTCAATTAGATCCAAATGCAGGACCGGCATTGATGTTCATTACGATGCCGAAAGTATTTCAGCAGATGCCGGCCGGAACATTTTTCTGTATTCTCTTTTTTGTGGCAGTTCTGTTTGCGGCAGTCACTTCGTTGATCAATTTGTTTGAGACACCGGTGGAGGCGATTCAGGAACGCTTTGGAGTGTCGAGAAAGATTGCAGTCGCAATTGTGGCAGTTGTGGCTGTGGCGGTTGGAGTTGTCATTGAATCCGGTGATGTCGTAAGTACATGGATGGATGTGGTTTCAATTTACATTATTCCACTGGGAGCATTGCTTGCCGCAATTATGTTTTTCTGGGTATGCCCTCCTAGGTTTGCAAGGGAGCAGGTACAGATGGGACGCGAGAAAAAGATTGGAAAATGGTTTGAGCCAATGACAAAATATATTTTTGTTGGTTTGACGATTGTTGTCTATATATTGGGTATTTTATATGGCGGCATTGGATAAGAAAGGAAGTTTCAAAAAGATGAGAAAAGAAGATTTTTATTTTGATTTACCGGAAGAATTGATTGCACAGGATCCATTGGAGGACCGTTCAAGCTCAAGACTTTTGGTGTTGGATAAAGAGACTGGCAAGGTGGAGCATCATGTGTTCCGGGAGATTATAGATTATCTGCAGGAAGGGGACTGTCTTGTTATCAATGATACAAAAGTGATTCCGGCAAGGCTGATTGGTTCCAAAATCGGCACGGATGCAAAAATAGAAGTATTGTTGCTAAAACGAAAAGAAAACGATGTATGGGAGACGCTTGTAAAGCCTGGGAAAAAGGCAAAAGTGGGAACTCGAATCAGTTTCGGAGACGGTCTTTTAGTCGGTGAAGTCGTTGATATCGTAGAAGAAGGCAATCGTCTGATCCATTTTGAATACGAAGGAATTTTTGAGGAAATTTTAGATCAATTAGGACAGATGCCGCTGCCGCCGTATATCACACACCAATTGGAAGATAAAAACAGATATCAGACGGTATATGCGAAACATTCCGGCTCTGCTGCAGCTCCGACAGCCGGACTGCATTTTACGCCGGAGTTGTTAAAAGAGATTGAAGAGAAAGGCGTGCAGATTGCACGTGTGACCTTACATGTAGGACTTGGAACATTCCGTCCTGTAAAAGTAGATAATATATTGGAACATCACATGCACTCAGAATTTTATCAGATTGACGAAGAGGCGGCTGAAAAGATTAATCGTGCAAAAGAAAGCGGGCATCGCGTAATTTGTGTCGGAACAACAAGTTGTCGAACAATTGAATCTGCTGCAGATAAAAATGGAAAACTTCATGCGACGAATGGCTGGACGGAGATTTTCATTTATCCGGGGTATGAATTTAAGGTGTTAGATTGCCTGATCACGAACTTTCATTTGCCGGAGTCTACATTGGTCATGTTGGTATCTGCATTGGCAGGAAGAGAACAGGTGCTCTCGGCTTATGAGGAGGCTGTGAAAGAAAAATACCGTTTCTTCAGCTTTGGGGATGCGATGTTTATTAAATAGACGGTGAAAAATGAAGTCTCGGAACTTGAAGTTCCGGGGCTTTTCTATGTGATTGGAATAAATATCGTTTATTATGGGAATAGTCCTTGTATAAAAATTTAGGAGGGACTGCGTTGAGGATTCCAAAACATATTGCAATTATACCGGATGGAAATAGGAGATGGGCGACACAACATCAGATGGAGAAAAAAGATGGCTATCAGCACGGACTGAACCCGGGACTTGAAGTGCTGCGCAAAGCAAAGGAGTATGGAGTCGCGGAAATTACGTATTATGGGTTTACTGTGGACAATTGTAAACGGCCGAAAGTGCAGCAAAATGCATTTAAAAAAGCGTGCGTAGATGCAGTGCGGCTGATTCAAAAAGAAGGGAATGTATCGCTCTTGGTTGTGGGAGATTCGAGCTCAGTACATTTTCCGGAAGAACTTTTGAAATATACACAGAGAAAGGAAATCGGAATTGCTGATATCAAGGTGAATTTTCTTGTGAATTACGGCTGGGAATGGGATTTGAGCGCGATAAGAAAAGAGGGTATGGAGCAAGAGAACGATGTAATGACTCAAATACATTCGAAGGATATTTCCAGAATTGATTTGGTAATTCGTTGGGGAAATATGAGAAGATTGTCGGGGATGCTGCCTGTGCAGTCAGTCTACGCAGATTTCTATGTGGTAGAAAATCTTTGGCCGGATTATAAAGAAAGAGATTTTGATAAAGCAATCAGGTGGTATGACAAACAAGATGTAACTTTAGGCGGATAGCATCCGGAATAGTTTGATGATAATTTATTTTTATCTAAAAAGAAATTTTGTAGATTCTTCTAGTAAGATTTGTACAAGGTTTCTTTTTTATTATTGTCTTTTAAATCCTGTCTAATTTCAGAATTTTGTATAAAATTACAAAAACTATCAAAAATAAATTAAAATAATGGTAAAAATACATAAAAGAAAAGTGCTTAAATATGGATTTTTGCATAAATCTGTGTTAATATGAAGTGGTATATCGAGATGCACAAGGTGCAGAACGGAAAACTACAGTAAAAGGAGGTTTCAGGATGTGTTCTAAAACAGGAGGGGTTCCGTTTCATGGAACAAAAGAGCAGGAAGAGGCGTTATTGCAGGTGATTGCGGAATTGAAGGATGATAAAGGTGCTTTGATGCCCATTTTGCAAAAGGCTCAGGAAATATATGGGTATCTTCCGATAGAAGTGCAGACAATGATTTCAAATGAGACGAAGATTCCGTTGGAGAAAATATATGGAGTTGCAACGTTTTATTCACAGTTTACGCTCAATCCAAAAGGAAGATATCGCATTTCAGTCTGTCTTGGCACGGCATGTTATGTAAAAGGTTCCGGGGATATTTATAATTATCTGATGGAAAAGCTTGGAATCGTGGGTGGGGAATGTACACCTGACGGTAAATTTTCACTGGATGCCTGTCGATGTGTCGGGGCATGCGGTCTTGCGCCGGTCATGATGGTAAATGATGATGTCTACGGACGTTTGACTGTAGATGACATAGATGATATTTTAGCAAAATATGATTAGGATCGTATGAAATAGAAATGGAGGATATGCATGAAGTCACTGGAAGAATTGAAAGCAATCAAAGAAAAGATGCGGGGACAGGTAGAGTTTCGTTCAGAAGACGGAGTCTGGACAGAAGATAACCCGTATCGCAAGCATGTGTTGGTCTGCGGAGGTACCGGGTGTACTTCTTCCGGCAGCAAGAAAATTATTGAAAAACTGCATGAAGAGATTCGAAAAAATAGTCTGGAAAATGAGATTGGAGTCGTGAAAACAGGATGTTTCGGGCTGTGTGCGTTGGGGCCGATTATGATCGTTTATCCGGAGGGCGCATTTTATTCCATGGTAAAAGAAGAGGACATTCCGGAAATCGTATCGGAACATTTGTTAAACGGAAGAATTGTTACTCGTCTTTTATATCAGGAGACGGTCAGTGAAGATGGAATACTGCCGCTTCAAGAGACGGAATTTTATAAGAAACAAAAGCGAATTGCGCTTCGCAACTGTGGCGTGATCAATCCGGAAAATATTGAAGAATACATAGGGACGAGCGGATACGAGGCTCTTGGAAAAGTCTTGACGACGATGACACCGGATGACGTCATTCAGGTTATCTTGGACAGTGGACTGAGAGGACGCGGAGGAGCAGGTTCCCGACGGGGTTGAAATGGAAATTTGCAAAGGCATCAGGCAGAACAAAAGTATGTCTGTTGTAATGCCGATGAAGGAGATCCGGGAGCGTTTATGGATCGCTCGGTGCTTGAAGGGGATCCTCATGTTGTGTTGGAGGCAATGACAATTGCAGGTATGCAATCGGGCGTCACAAGGGTACATCTATGTGCGTGCGGAATATCCGATCGCAATTGAACGGTCTGGAAATCGCAA
>ENA-OQBV01001096-OQBV01001096.1-human-gut-metagenome-genome-assembly--contig:-NODE-1096-length-14168-cov-2.362795_pt1 | contig 14168 bp, 17 predicted proteins | sample MGYA00242750_ERZ504559 | MGnify/ENA primary metagenome ERZ504559 (study PRJEB26092, sample SAMD00036230) | human gut metagenome | host: Homo sapiens | study: EMG produced TPA metagenomics assembly of...
ATAAACAGTTTGGATACTGTTGTTCACCATATTTTTCTACCGTATTTCTACCGCGGAACAATTAAGGGCTTTGCCGATGTCACACTGACGCATTTGTTGACGTGATGATTGACAATGGTTTACGTGAGTAGACAAAAAGGGAAATTATCCGAGCTGTAAAAAGCTCATGTTTCACTAAAATATGGAGAATAACAAAAATGGAAGTAAAAAGAATCTGCCAGTGGTGCGGTAAGCCTTTCATGGCAAAAAAGACCACTACCAATATTGTAGTCCGCAATGTTCCAAAAGAGGTTATAAACACCGGATGAAGGAACGTAGAATGGAAATGCGCGAATTTCAGGAAATGATGGAGGTAAAGAACAAACTGGAGAGCCAGGAATACTTTACCTTTTCTCAAGCAGCCAGACTAATGGGCGTTTCTCGCCAGTATGTCTATAAACTTGTAAAGGAGGACAAACTTCGTGCATCAAGGCTGAGTTCAAGAATGTCGCTCATCAGAAGAACCGACATCGAACTTATGCTGAAAACAAAACCTTATGAAGTTCTCAGACCAAAAGATGAATTTGACGTTACCGAGTATTATACAGCTGAACAGATTGCGAAAAAGTACAAAGTCAACGCCAAATGGGTGTGGACTTACACACGGCAACATAAAGTGCCGAAAGTGAGAATCCGCCAGTTCAACTATTACAGCAAGAAACATATCGATGCCGCCTTTGCCAAATACGAGGTGGATTCCGACCTGACCGAATGGTACACGCCCGAAGAGATTCAGGAGAAGTACGGCATGACACGTGTCGCCATCCGTTCGCAAGGTGTATCGGAACAACATTCCATCCAAGAAGGAGCATGGGCAGATATTCTACTCCAAGCTCCACTTCGACCTCTCGAAGAGTTCCGAACAGGAGAGCAAGGCGGAATACTACACCGTCAAGGAGGCAATGGAGAAATTCAAGCTCTCTCGTGATTCGGTTTACGGTATTCTGCAATTCCATCAGATCAACCGTGAGAAGAACGGACGGTTCGTCAGATTCCTGAAAGTGGAGTTTGACCGGGTAATGGGTGTCCGCAAATAGTCTAATTTATGACTATCCGTAAATTATTCAAAAATTAATCCCTGCTGTAGGTAATCTGCATGATTACATTATAGAGTTTCGCGACAGAATTAATAATAACCATAAAAATATAACGATTATGCATGAATGCAGACCGTGCATTAAGGACACGTCCGCTAAAAGGTAGGATGATGTCTTTCTATCTGGATTATTATCCGGGGTATCGAGACAAAGAGACAATGAAAGTTAATCCGTCATGAATCGCTTGGTATTTATATCTATGCCAATCCGAGAAACAACGTGAACAGAATTTCAACGAGGTAATGACCGAGAAAGCCGAAGCCATCCGTTGCCGCAGGTTCGAGTCGGTAGTCAATGAACGGTATGACTTCTTTGACAAGTACAAACTCAAGGCAGACTTTCTGGAGTATTATCGCAAGCAGCTCCGTAAGCATGACCAGAAATGGGAGTTTGTCTATCTGCATTTCAGTAACTTCGTACATGGTAAATGCACCTTTGAAGAGATTGACATCGACCTCTGTAACAAGTTTCGAGAATATCTGCTGAGTGCCAAGAAGCTAAGGCGTAACGGACGTATCACACGGAACTCCGCATCAGGATACTGGTCTACTTTCAGAGGTTTCCTGAAAATACTCTATCGTAATGGGATGATAAAGACCAATGTCAATGATTTCTTGGAAAAGATAGAGACAGAAGATGTAATGAAAGAGGCCCTGTCAGTTGAGGAATTGTACAAATTGGCTGAGACACCTTGCAAGAAACCTATTCTGAAAACGGCATCGCTGTTTTCCTGTATGACCAGCTTGCGCATCAGTGACATTCTCTCGCTATGTTGGGAAGACATCGTAGACTATTCTGCCGGTGGGAAATGCGTACACATCATTACGCAAAAGAACAAGGCGGAAGACATCATTCCCATCAGCGAAGAAGCTTTGGGATTGATTGGCTATAATTCTGAAAAGAAAGGTTTGGTATTCAAGGGGCTTATGCGCAGTTGGACGCAAATACCGATGAAAGAATGGATTCGTTCTGCCGGAATTACCAAGAACATAACATTTCACTCGTATCGTAGAACATTTGCGACGCTACAAGCAGCTGCTGGGACGGACATCCGCACCATACAAAGCATCATGGCGCATAAGAGTATCACCACCACTCAAAGGTATATCAAAGTCGTGGATGCCAACAAACGTGAAGCCAGCAAGAAAATCACCCTGACACGGCAAGACTGACAGCTGCTTTGTCCTCGATTTCTGCGGTCAGAGTATGATTTTTTACCTAAAATCATACTCTGACAGTGATATTTAGCATGATACGTAGTAACTATCAGTCTCTTTATTGCAACTATCTGGAATATCGATTATATCTTTAGCGCGAAACGATTCCAAATACTTGCAGACCATGACGAATAAAAAACAAATTCAGACTAAAAAGATAAGTTTTATCCTCGCACTGTCCGTTATCATTTATGCGGCCATAGATACTTATCTTTTCCTTTGCCATGATATCAATATCATGCGCATAACGACTCCTGTCATCCTTGGACTGGTAATAGCTATCATATTGTGCGGACTCCTGCGCAAATTTTTCTATAAATGGCTGACAAAAAATCCTATCAACTTCTCTTTGGGCGAGCCATCTACCCCTATTGTAGAATCAGAGAACGCCATAAAATCTATGGATGCTACTGAGACACTGCCCATCGAGCAACCGATGAATTTGCCTGAACAGGAGTGTCCTCCATCTCAACAGTCGAATCAAGATACTGTAAACTCTGATTGTCCGCAAGATTCTCATTTGAATAAATATGATTCCATATTGGTGGAACTCAAAAAGAAAGAGATTGAAAGGCAAGCGGAAATCATGGATGCGATTCGGGAATATGTAACCGTCAAGACTGCCCCCTATCTCTCCAAAGAGGATATTGCCACCCTCATTTCCAATATAGAGTATATGGCTTACGATCAACCTGAGTCATATAAACCGATTCGTTCCAATATAGACAATCCGCTGAGGTCGCCTGGACTTCGCCATTTGGCATGGAATGTCGGTGAACGCTTGGGAGTACCCTTGGCGAAAAGAGCCGTTTTTATCAAAGAATCATTTCCATACGAACTCGTAAACGCGACCCTTGAATATCTTAAACTTAATTTACGGGATAATGTTCCAAGCCAGATTCCCATTGATGTACCAGATAAAGGCGACTATCGCTTCCATTTAGATGTAGATAATGATGACTCGCAATAAAAAAAGTATGCAGACGAAATAATTAATCCGGTCTGTATTGTTCTGCAAGGTTTCATTGAGTTGGTTCGCAGCATGTTAAACGATTAAAATAGTCATAATATGGAAAAAGACCAACTGACATTCAACGACCTGCCGAATGTGGTAGGCGAACTATGCGACAGAATCGCAAGTATGGAAAACCTGCTTACGGAGAAACTTTCCAAGCAGTACGAAACCAAAGAGAACACGCACGTCCCCATGACCGTACAGGAGGCTTGCAACTATCTTAAAATGCCGTTGTCGACCTTTTATTACAAGGTCAAGAAAGACGATATTCCGGTTATAAAACAGGGAAAGCATCTCTACATCTATCGTGACGAACTGGATAGATGGCTGGAATCTTCCCGGAAGAATCCGGCTCCGCAAAGTTTCGAGGACGAGAATGAGTCTTTGCTCGCCTCCCATCGCCGTAAACCGAACCCTAAAAACTGGTAGCGATGGAAAAGACAGACACTATTATTCTTTCTCCTGAAGAATTGGCCGCTTATATGGCGGAGTCAACAATAAGCGTAACAAGTACATACGAACACTCCCCGGTGGTTCTGATGGTGGACGATACTGTTATCGGAACATTGGGAAACTTCAGTGCTTCCATCGGAAAAGCCAAAAGCAAGAAAACTTTCAACGTTTCAGCCATTGTCGCATCGGCGTTGAATAACAGCACCGTACTTCATTACCGGTCTACATTTCCCGAAAATAAGCGGAAGATTCTATACATAGACACAGAGCAGGGGCGGTATCATTGCCAGCAGGTATTGAAGCGCATCTTACGTTTGGCCGACTTGCCGGAATACAAGAATCCGGATAATCTGATTATGCTGGCTCTGCGCAAGTTTTCCCCTAAACTACGTCTGGCGATAGTCGAACAGGCCATTGGCACAATACCGGATTTGGGATTGGTCATCATAGATGGCATTCGTGATTTCCTTTACGACATCAATTCCTCCAGTGAATCCACCGACATCATCTCCAAATTCATGCAGTGGACGGATGACAGGCAAATCCATATCCATACCGTCTTGCATCAGAACAAGAATGATGAGCATGCCCGTGGTCACATCGGCACGGAACTCAATAACAAAGCGGAAACCATCATGCAGGTCGAAGTGGACAAAGAGGACAAGACTGTAAGCGTGGTCGAAGCCGTCCATATCCGTGACCGCGAGTTTGAACCTTTCGCTTTCCGCATAAACGAGGAAGCCATGCCCGAACCGGTAGAGTCCTATCTGCCCAAAGAGAAGAAGACCGGACGACCAACCAAAGGACCGTTCGATCCGGACAAGGAGATTCCAAAGAATGTACATCGTCCAGCATTGGATGCCGTTTTTGCCAATGGAAACATCAGCAATTACGTATGATTATATAGAACGCTTGAAAGAGGGTTACGGATTACAGGGTATAAACTCGGTTATAACAAGGCGGTAAAGGTCGCACATTGCTAAGCGACAACAAATGGTTATAAAAGAAGGGAAAGATTATGCCTTCAATCCAGAATACCATTATTGAGTTCAACTTTACTTTATTGTCGGGGCGATATATATAAGAATAAAGCAAAGTTCGGCAGGAAGGACATCATGTGAGATATTCATATTCTCCCCTCTTTTAGAGGCTCATATCATCCTATGTTTCCTGTCTGAGTGCCAGTTACTATACGCATCCTATATGGCGTGTCGGGAAACATCAACAGGCAACTGTTGCGAGATATGCCAAGGTATAACCTCACCGCGTTACGGTTGTACATTGGCGCTCTCGCCTGCTCAGTTCCCTCGCCGGTGCGGTACTCGCAAGCTCGCACCTATTCAACCATTATAAAACGATTCAAATGAAAGAAGATATTGAAAATACATCGGACTCCTCGAAAGAAACCAGAAGTGTCTTTATCGGAGCTAAAGTCACTCTTACTCAGAAGGAGCATATAAAATCACTGGCCGGACAATGCGGTATGACTGTAAGTGACTACATATTATCACGTGCGTATAACTTCAAGCCCAAAGCAAGGCTCACGAAAGAAGAAGCGGTACTGTTGCAGAATCTGGACGATTGTCGGTCAGACCTCGTAAAATACACCTCCGCCCTACACGGAATGTCTACAAAGCAGCGCATGGCAATGTTCAATCAGATTCCGTTTATGGTGGGCTGGCTGAAAGAATTAGGCAATGTAGCCGAAAGTGTCTGCCAGTTCCTGAGTGCAGTAAAAGAGAAGAATAAAATTCCGTCTAACCCAAAATCCGAAGAAGAATGATTGCAAAAGCCAAAGCCATATCGCACGGTATAAACGACATCCGTTACATTACCGGCGAATCACAGCATAAAAAGCATCCGGAGAAAATCTATCGGGTATTGGACAATCTGTTGCCCTCAGAACCGGACGCTATGGGAATATGGAACTCCATGCAGTTGACCCTATCCCAATATCGGCCTATAAAGAATTCCATAATCAGAATAGAGTTGAGTCCATCGCCTGAGCATACCCAATTCTATGACATCGAAGATTGGCAAAATCTTTGGCAGGAATTCGCCGAGGAGTTCGACAAACTGGTGATTACCGGCAAGGATGGAAAAGTCCGTTCCCGTCCGACCAATTTGGCGGGTAGCAAATACTCGGTTTGGCTTCATACGGAATCTAAAGGCGAAGTTCCCCACCTTCATGCCGCAGTTTGCCGTTTGGATGAAGACGGCAATATCAACAACGACCACAACATTCATCTTCGTGCGCAACGTGCTGCCGAGCGAGTGGCAAAAAAACGAGGCTGGACGACTGCGGCACAAGTCCGAAATCGCAACATGCCACAAGTGAACCGAGACTGCATGAATGTATTGAAAGCAATGCCATCGTGGTCATGGGATGAGTACAAGAATGCTCTTATACGGAAAGGTTATACCGTCCATGAAAGAGAGGACAAGAAAGGTATTCTTCGTGGATATGCCCTCATGAATGGAAACACCAAATACAAGGCTTCAGAATTGGGAATCGGCAGGAACCTGATGGTCTCGAAACTTCCTACGACATGGAAGAAACTGCACCATCAGCCAGCTACCGTCATTAGAAATAATACTCCCCAAACCGTTCAACAAGCAGCGATACATAAGGTTGCTCCTATTGACTATACCCAATATCTCACAGATTGTCAGGATATGATTTCCTATACCCTCAGTCATGAAGGAAAGGATTACAAATTCTATATCCCGGAAAAAGTACTTGACTGTTTCAATGACGAGTTTGATTACAGGTTTATTGCCAACTGTCAAGAACTTACCGATATGGCTGTAGCTATATTTGTCGGACTGCTTGATACGCCAAATGTAGCGACTGGAGGTAGTGGCGGAGGTTCGCAAAGCGATCTTCCGTGGAGAGACAAGGACGAAGACGATTTACAATGGGCTCGCAGATGCGCTCGTGCTGCCAGCCGCTTAATAGGAAAAAAGCCGAAAACAAGATTAAAACGCTAAGCCCATGAAAAAGAAATTTGATTTTTCCGCAGAAATGAGTGAAGTGGAATCCATAAAAACCACTCCCAAGAATGAATATCTGGAAGAAGAAAAACGACTACTCGATGTAAATGCCAAGGAACTTGCCAGCCTGAATAACAATGTATATAAGCTGAGAACAGAAGTTGAAAATCTGTCCGGTTCTATACGTGAGTGCAAACCTATTATTTCTGAAGAAATGCATAAGTTGGCAGTTGAATTTGGAGCAACACTTCTCTGCAATTTTCTTGGTCAGATTGAGAGCAAATGCAAGGAAGCCGAGCGAAGAATGAAGAAAGCCGACAATGCCATCCATATCCCGGCTACCGCATTCTACATCACAATTATAATACTGGTTGCCCTCTCTTCTTTTTTCGCCAGCATCATAATAGCAAATGTCGAGATTTTACACTCGGCATTGATTTGGAAGGCTGCTTTATGGACTATTCTGATTGCTACGGCTGGAATTACCATAATGATACTTCTTTCGAAAGTATTGAACAAGCCCAAATAGCAGATTACTACAAAGCGACGAGTCTTAAACCTGAAAATCAGGATTGAAACTCGTTGCTTTTTACTCTATATCATTCAATCAATATCCAAAGGGGGAGAATTACCATCGCTGAATCGGTCAAAGTCGGATTGAAACAGTTGGTCTTGAATAACCCTGTACTTTTCAAACTCTGTTTCTGCGAACTCTTTGGCAAATTCGGCTGACACGTTTCCGTTATCTTGTAATATCGGGAGGTCTGCCACATCAATGAATTTGTCAATACGCTTTGCCCAATCTTCCATTGTCATTGGAATGTGACGTTTAGCCATATTTTCTGCTATATCAAGAAACGCATTCACAATCCTGCCCATTGCTTCCAATTCGTTTTCTCGCAAATAGTTTTTGGCAATGGACACATCCGTTTTTACTATCTTCCCCCTGCGGACCTTTCTCCCATGTAGTCAGTCCCATGTGTTCTCGTTCCGCATTGGCTCTATCAACAATCAGCTCGGCAGCCGTATGACCGTGCACCGCATAATGCATCTTGTTCTGAACCTTTTTGAAAAATGCACGCGTAGTTGGTGCATTGACATTATAATCAATACTGGTGGCATATATATCAGTGAGTTTCTGATAAAAGCGTCGTTCACTCAACCTTATCTCCCTAATTTCGGCAAGCAAATGTTCAAAATAATCCTCTCCGATAAACGAGCCATTCTCCATTCGTTTCTTGTCTATCACATATCCACGAATAGCAAACTGGCGAAGCACATATGTACACCATTGCCGGAACTGTGTGGCACGAGTACTATTAACCCGATAGCCAACACTAATGATAGCATCAAGATTATAGAATTTTCAACTTACGATTTACTTGACGTTCACCTTCCACCTGAACAACCGAGAAATACTCGGTTTGTTACCACTTGTACCAACTCTCCACTTTCATATATATTTTTCAAGTGAAGTCCGACATTATCTGTGGAGCAGTCAAATAATTGCGCCATAGCTTTCTGTGTACACCAGATAGTTTCATTTTGATACATTACCTGCACTCCATTTTCTTTTCCCTCAATTTGAAAAATCAGGAACTCTGCTGTACTATTTCGTATTTCTATATTTTTTGCCATAGCTCTCTTATTCTTTTAAGGTGACCTTTATTCCGAGATGTAAAACTTCAGAAACATTCTCGATAAAAGCCTTTTTCATACGATTGTTGCTATGGGTAATCAATAACCATCCTCCACCCAATTCTTTCTGACTTTTACCGTACTTTGCATCCCTTCGGTTTGAAATTACGGGTACTTTGCAGAATTTGAGATTATACTCTTCCACCACCTTGCGAACCTCAGCCACTCCTATTTTTTTGACAACATTTATAAGTGTTTCAACAGCAGTTTTCTCCGCTATTATAGTTCCGTCAGGAAAAACAACCGTCATATCTCTTGTCGGACCTCTTTCTATCTTTTCATCCAGACGAGAACCATTATTCCGATGTGTTACCTCCGGATCGAGCACCATCTCCTTGGCATCCGTCAACTCCGCTGCAAAGTTACGCTTACGGCTAAGATGAACGCTCAGGGGCTGTTCCGGCACATAATCCACAACTAAAACAAGTTCACGCTTTACAGGTTGCAAAGCCGGCTCTATTGTTTTGCTTAACACCGGAAGAATCTCTTTCTTGATAATTTCTTCTTCTAACTCATTTGCCTCTTGAATAAGATCTTCATTAATAGACAAACCTAATTCCTTTAGGTTTTCCATTGTCTGATATAGTTTGCTTAATCTGCTCATAACTTTGATTTTTAACTACTGATTAAAATGATTTTCTTTATTGTTTCTAAATTCATCGTATCTGTGGTAGAAATACGATGTGGACAAAGACCAAACTTTGTGAGTAATTGATCTTTGAGGATATCTCGTGATTTCTGTACATCGCTTTTCTGGTGAAAATGCCAGCCATCAACCTCAATCGTTTGGAGTGGTTGCTTGGTGAGTGAATTGTAGATAAGAAAATCCACATGAGAAAACGGACTTTCTGCGAAAGCCTTTTCTTCTTCACTAAGCAAACTCCAATCGCCAATTAGTCGAGAGAGCGGATAATGACATAATACTTCCGCATTAATCAAATTCAAATCTGCAATAGCTTTTACCAGAACCTCATAAACGAGGTTTTCAGATAAATGGTTCGATACCGAAGGATGGGTGGCTTCATGCGCCAAACGCTCTGCGGTGTATTGCTTATAGAGCAAATCAAACACAGAGTGGAGTTTACTTTCCTTAACCTCAAAGTTGTTGTATTGTACATAGGCAATGAGTTGGGCTAGATTCGATTCTTTCGGCATCTCATTACCATTAGTCACAATACGCAAACGAGTCTTAGCACGTGATATAGCAACATTGAGCAAGTTTGCATCATCGGAAAACTCCGTTGGTTCATTATCAACTGTGCTTATGATGATGGTATCGCACTCTCTACCTTGAAATTTATGTACCGTACTGGCTATATCTTGCCCTAAAACCTTATTTACTTCTTCCGCTTGATTACGATATGGAGTAATAATACCAACGCTATCCATATCCTTACATTCTGGCATCACTTCCTGGGTGATGACATCAATCTCTCGCTGATTAAAATGTGCTCGCGCATGATTGCCTTTAGCTGTACGGACTACTTGCAACACATTCTCTTCACCGTTGTCGGTGGTCATAGCCACCAATTCCCCATTATAAAATCGTTGATTGCAGAATTCGATAATCTTGGGATGGCAACGATAGTGCTCACGCAATAACGTGACAGGGGCTTCCGTGAATATCTCTGCACATGATTGTAAAAAACTATGTGTAACGGCATTGTATCTATCATCAACATTATAGGCTGTCTGAATGGCATTTAGAGCAAGTGATTCTTCTCGGTTCACAACATTTGGCAATTGCTTGTCATCGCCTACAATCACAGCATTCATCGCACACGAGAGTGCCAATGCCCCGGTCTTAATGTCCACTTGCGACGCTTCATCCATGATTACATAATCGAAAACCATATCCTTGTTGATGCAACTCTTGGCGGAATAGGTAGTGCTAAGTACGACAGGATACTCTTTCAAGAACTCCTCGGTTCTTGATTTGATGTCTCTAATAGAGAACCTTTTCCTTTCGCCGGATCCATATCGTTTGGCAATTTTATTCTTCAAAATTTGCAAGGAAGAAGAACGTAGATCTTTTACAGACCGGTTAATATCAATGGATTGAAGCGCATGGGCTATGAGACTCAATTCTTGCTCGATTTCAGCCTTACGGGAGAAATAGTAGGCTTCTTCCAATCCTGCTATCACTTCAGTAACTTTACCGTTAAGGAACAAAAATGTCTTCATTCCCATAGCAAATGACCACTTCAGACGGAACCAGAAACCGGGCTTATGCTCTTTCTCTACCATCATTCGGTAAAGGTTGAGCAGAGTCATCAGTTTGGAAGATGGTTTACCATGAAGCCAGTTGTTATCTGTATTGTATGTTCCTAATAGCGCATTATATTTGCTCTCTTTCAGCAACGCATCATATTCCGTCTTTAGTTGAGCTTGACGTAACTGTCCGTCAAATCCTTTAGAAACGTTCTGGAGAGAATCATTCGCCAACTGATATATTGTTGATTTGTCCTCAATATTCCAATCTGTCATATCAGGATAACCCTCTTGATTGGCAATAAACGTCTCTTTATTCTTGGCACTACCGAGCTTGGCCACGATAAAACCAAGTCCTTCGCTCTCCAATTTTTCTGCCACATTCTCTACGGCAGAATTGTTGTTAGATACAACAAGCACTTTTTTTCCTGCCACAAGCAAGTTTGCTATGATATTGAGAATCGTTTGTGTCTTACCCGTTCCCGGAGGCCCTTGTATGATACTCACCTGATGTGTCAATACCTTCTCTACCGCAGATTTTTGGCTGGCATTGCATCCGAAAGGATAATAAACTTGCTTTGGCAAGCGATATGTTGCTAGTTTTGACTTGTCACCAAGATATTGAGCCAAAGGAACATTGTCGCGCATTGTATCTACCAATTCATACTGCTTGGATAGGATGTTATCTTCATCCTCTGTCATCAGACCTGTTTCAGCAGCCAATTTACGAAGATATTCCCAAGTAGAGCCACCATTTTTGTCAATGGGAGTACGAGTGATATAGACATCATTTCCCTCAAAGTTCTCATAGTAACCATTGGGATAGGTCACTCGATAGAATGTATGACGAGTGTCAGAAAACCGCAATACTTCTGCCACATTGCTGATGTGCTTATTCTTGATATACAATCCTTTTTCGCTGAAATCCATGGTCTCTGGATCAGTAAAATATAACAGACGGGCTTTGTTGTAATTGAACACACGAGTAGATGACGAGAACCGAACAGCCCAAAAACCGTTCTTATTCTCGCTGATAAAGGAGACTTGTTCGGTGATAAACATACGCTTATCGCCACGTCGTTCTAAATCTACTATCATGTATTGCCTCGTGTCCATAATATACATCTTTTATTCGCTACATATGACTCGGCAATCAATGTTTGCCATTTCATGAAGAACCTGTACTGTGTTACCTAATAATATTCTCATTTCACTGGAGCATTTAGATTTACTCATACCAGGTTGAACTATTACTATGTGGTAACGAAGTTCTTTCTTGTTAGAAGCTTCTTCTCGCAATTTTATAATTTCAGAGGTATTCCCTTTTAGTAAACTACTACTCTTTCCTTTTGATTTCTTTTGTTCATCTCTTTTTAGAATATGCTGAAATACTTTATTACCACCTACATATTTCCAACGAATAGACTTTTGTGCCTGACCACAAACTTGGTAGAGGTTTTCTATCTGTCCTGTTACTTTCCCGCCTTTAGCATATTTCAAATGATACAGAGTGACATCTATTTGATGTTCAGAATTGTCTATTGCGACCAAATCAGCAACTTCTCCACATCCATCATCATCAATCAAATAATCATGTTTGTCAATAATAGTTTGTACCATATAATATTGTATAGAATCAGTACGATACGGAGCTGATTCTTGGGATTCTTTTGAAAGATCGACCCCTTCCCATGTTAGTGTACTAATCATGCTATTTGGAATTTCTTCGGCTTTACGTTTAGGTTTACAATACTTTATACCGTACGACATGCTATTATCAGCATAAAATATGGTAGGTGGGCAGTCCACAAAAAAATCTTCCAAATAAATTTCAGAATTAGCGCAAATAAATGTTATTGAATCTCCACTAACTTTTGTGTATTTCATTTGATGATTTTGTCTTTTGATTAGGTAAAATATCTATTCTGTATTTGCAATTATAGCCATCATTCTTTAAACTGAAAATTATATTATTACCTACACACGTATCTTCCTCTATTGTTATCTCAATTTCATCAAATGGCAACAAACTCTCACCAAAATGTACTAGTTGTGTATAGTGCTCATACATTTCAGGATTCCAGTCCATACTAATTGGATAGGCTTTCGGCCATTTTTTCAGTATTTCATATGATAGCATATTTTGTAACACAACATTGGTATCTATATTGGGGTCAAATATAATCTTACCGATTTCATTACACCATTTCTGATAATGTTGTAAATCACATCGTTCACGTGACCAAATCTTACCGTTACTGGAACATCCAATACTTATAGGATTTCCATTTTTGTATCCTACACCATACAAATTATTTTTCAACAGTTTACCCTGAGAAAGAAGATCAATTCCATCCTGTACGCTACTTCCAAAGTACGATTGGAATGAAATATCTTTTCCCTGAGGAAGTCGTGCACCAACATTAAAATAGTCGAAGTCTCTGTACATTGGCAAAAACTCTAAATAGACTATCATCTTGAACTTTTATTGGGTTAGAAAAAATATGCTTTAAAAAGTTCTCTCCTTTCAACTTGATAGACGAATTTAGATAAATTCTTTTCGTTTTTGCGTCAAAATATACAATGATAATATCCCAAGAAAGATCTTGTACAGTTTTTGTATCACCCCATAAAACGCAAGACTTTTTGCCCAACACTATTACCAATATGTTAGTGGAAAGAGTATGTAAAACATAATCATATTTGTTAGCATGGTTTATGCCTTTCTTCCAATTATTAAATGCGGTTGTTGTTGAATTTGTAGTATATATTTCAGCACTCAATGCAGGTCGAATATCTTCCAATGATATTTCATCCTTTAAATCACCTCGAAAGCCTTCTAAAAAATCTGTAAGAGATTGTTGTTGAGTAGATACTTCTTCATTTATACGAGGTAATATGTAATTCCAATCTGCATCGATTTGATACAGGCTATTAACTTCTTCTTTTATTGGAGGATAAGCTATATTTGTGATAAAGCTCGCTTTTCCCAATTTGATGTCATTTGTTCTAGTAAATCGCCCAATGAACTGTAATGTAACAGCTAAACTCTGCCTTTCATCATGAATGGCGGCTATTTTAAGTTGAGGCAAGTCATAACCTTCCCCTAACATATTAACGCAAACTATTATCCTGTGTTTCTTTTATTGCTTTGAGTGTACCAATTGCATTAGGCATTCCACTATACACAATCACCGGATCATAGTCTTGATATTGCTGATAGATTTTGTAGACTTCATTAGCTCTGGCTTTATTTTTACATCTTGCCATAACTATATGGTCATACCCTTTAGCCAAATCTGCCTTAAGAATCTCAACCGCTTTCTCTGCAATAGCTTTATCGGCATCGGATGTATTGTACTTGGTTATTTGGTAATTGTTGATTGCTTCGTAATAATGTTGTTCTTGAGCTTTTTTTAATGAAAAATTGAATATAATTTTACC
>ENA-OQBV01001097-OQBV01001097.1-human-gut-metagenome-genome-assembly--contig:-NODE-1097-length-14167-cov-3.243376_pt1 | contig 14167 bp, 10 predicted proteins | sample MGYA00242750_ERZ504559 | MGnify/ENA primary metagenome ERZ504559 (study PRJEB26092, sample SAMD00036230) | human gut metagenome | host: Homo sapiens | study: EMG produced TPA metagenomics assembly of...
TTTTTCAAAGTAGGAAAGACCTATTGTGTAGACAACAAAGCCCACGAACGTTTTTGCAAAAGAAATACTTACCGATAAGAATGACCCCAGCTATGAGAAACGGCAGAAACACAAGCAGCACACATAACGACAGGTTATACCCTGTCAGCTTGCTTATGATAATGGCGATTCCGGCAGTTCCGTAATCGATGGCATCATTGGGAAGCAAAATACAGGCAACAGAAAAACTGGCCAGGATCGCTCCCACAATGATCATCAGATACGAAAACAGGTTTGATCTTTTGTTCATAAAGTCCTCCTCTTTGTAAGTAAAATTGTTTGTCAACAATAACAAAAAGCTGTTATAATAGATTTTCTCTATTACAACAGCTTTGTTTTCCTACTTTTAGAATGGATTTATTATATTATAAGTTTTTTCTCTGTCAACGCCCTCAGACAATTTCACAGCTTTTCTTTATCAGTAAACCTGTATCCTGCTTTCTCAGATCTGATACCAGCGGATCTCATTAGCTTCCAGATGAAGGTCAAAGCTCTTTCCATCCCCTGTGTAAACCGTAGTGTCCTGTGGCTCATAGGTGTTGTTTACCACACAATACTTTTTATTTTTCACATAAGCATGTACTTCCACATTATAATTGGAAGAAAACCAGCAGAAAAGCTCATTTTCTGCCGCTGCTGACCAGAGCACAGCACGATAAAGGATACGGCTGTTGCAGAAGCTGTACGGAAGTCCGCTGATGTAAACACCTCTGCCTTTTCCGAAGGTTTTTACTGCCATCTGGACTTCCTGATCTTTCTGGATAAGGATCTTCGTATCCGGAAGTGCGAAGATATTCTTTTTCCCCTCACCGAAATCTACGGTTCCGTCTGTATCCTTCAGGATAAAATGATCTTTATGCTCTTCCCAGTTGTATTTATCGGTATTAAGATTAAATCCTCTTTCTTCCTCTACACCAAGGATGTCATCCAGCTGGAAGAATTTTCCCTGCCACTGATGAGCTGCCGGTTCACCGACGCCAATAAATCCGCCGCCATTATAGACAAATTTCCGCACTGCTGTAAGGATTTCCGGATCTGCCCAGTTCTCACCACCGGACTGTGCAGTGTCCGCATCACCTACATTGATGATCACATCAAAATCATTCAGCAGCTCTTTATCCTCACGGATATCGTCAAAGCTGATAAAGGAAACATCAAAAGGCGCACCACTTAATGCCTCGATAATTCCGAAATAGGAATAATTCTGCTTGTAATAGATGGCATGATGTACCATATGGTTGCCCCAGGAGCGCATTTTTCCCCAGCAATTTAAAACTGCCACACGTTTTACGCAGTACGGTGTGGTTCCCTGGATATTGTCGTAGAGCACACGGAATTCCTGGCAGACTTCCTTGATATACTGTACAAAATCCGGAAATTCCAGAGCCAGCTTCAGATAACCGCCGTATCCAATTCTCTGGATCGGGCTTCGAAGGATAGCTCTTCTTGCAGTCACCCAGTTTACTTTTGCCTCTTTTACAGGATCCCCGCCCTCATGGAAGGTGTCCGGGAAAAAGTACGGCAGAAATCTTCCCTCTGTATATTTTACATGTTTAATATCACTGAACAAACGTAAGGTCGCTCCGTTTCCGACGCTTCCCACTACCGCATCCAGCCCGATGGAAGCAAACTCATCCATAAAGGGCTCCATACCGATCCAGTGATCGCCCATGAACATCATGGCCTCTTTTCCGTATTCATGGACAATGTCTACCATTTCCTTTGCAAGCTTCGCCACTTCCCGTCTCTGGAAAGCCTGGAAATCTTTAAATTCTTTCGACGGGATCCGATAAGTGTTGTTCATATATCCCTGATCAATGATAAACTCCGGGCGGAACTTATATCCCACTTCCTGCTCAAACTGTTTCAGGATATAGGGGCTCACCGAAGCGGAATATCCAAACCAGTCTACATATTTTTCCCGTGCCATCTCATCAAAGATCAGTGTGAACTGGTGAAAAAATGTAGTAAATCGTACTACATTCACATAATCATGGGAATCCAGAAATCTGCGGAGGCGATCCATGGAATGTGCACGTGTTGCCGGCTGACGCACATCAAAAGTGATCTGAGGTTCTACATCTTTCCAGTCATTGACAACTGCATTGTACATATGTACCGGATCCCACATGATATATGCCAGGAAGCTTACAGTGTATTCATGAAAACTCTTTCGCCGGCCTGATCACAACATTTCCGTTTTTTTCATCGTATGACCATTCCTCTGTACTGACAGCTTCCCTGTAGTCCGGTCAATGACTTCCCACCATCTTCTGATATCATCTCTTGTATTCACAGCCAGCATATCCGGATACAGATGATCCATCAGATGGATCTCCAGGGTATCCGACACTGCCGTGTGAAAAGATGTCATGATATACATCTGCTGGATTTCTTCCGGATGGGCCTTTGCCCAGGCATTATCCTTTCTGGTGGTATAATAAGTTGCATAAATCTTTGCGCCGGTTTTCTTCAGTTCTGCTGGAAATTCCGTTCCGTCACAGTCACGGATCGCATCTGCACCCCACTCATCCAGCATTTTCAGTGTCTCCGGGATCACATCCAGATCTGTCGGAATGGTCACTCTTCCTTTTGTTTCGCTCATCACTTTACCTCCATTGTAAAAATCCCTGTTTTTTTATTTCTGATATTTTTTCACGATCGTCTGCATAGTATCCCATTTCTGTTCCATATCAGCCACCAGCTTAAACTGTGTGCGGCAGCGGTCCAGATTGTGTTCTTCCCGGTCGATCTTAAAATAATGATCTCCTTCCAGATAATCGGTAAGAAAGCGAATGCCACATTCATAAGTCATCACCTTAGCTCCCATGGGAAGCATCTCGATCTCTTTTGCACTAAGCTTATCTCCACAGCTTTCCAGAAAGCCTTTTACATAGATTTCATAGAGCTCCATATCACAGGAAACTTTGCTTAAATCTTTCTCATCCTCCAATGCAGTGCTGGCCCCGAAACGAATGGAATCTCCAAAATCATTCATGGCAAGTCCCGGCATAACCGTGTCCAGGTCCACTACACAGATTCCCCTTCCTGTTTCCAAGTCGATCATAACGTTATTCAGCTTCGTATCGTTGTGCGTTACCCGAAGGGGCACCTCACCTTTTGCCAGCAGCTCACCGAATACATTTGCCAGATACTCATGCTGAAACGCAAATGCGATCTCTTCTTTTACGGATGCAGCACGATGGCGGCTGTCCTTCTCTATGGCATTTTTCAAAGTCTGAAAACGTTTCTTTGTATCATGGAAATCCTTTATCGTTTCATGCAGAGTCTCTGCCGGGTAATCTGCTAGCATTTCCTGGAATTTTCCAAATGCAACTGCACTTTCATAAAAATCCTCCGGTTTTTCTGCCAGATCATAGCTTACTGCATCGGTAATAAAAATATAAGCTCTCCAGCATTCTCCGTTTTCATCTGTCAGGAATGCCTTCCCGTCCTTTGTCGGAATCAGATTCAGAACCTCCCGTTCCGGATCTCCTCCCTTCTGAAGAACTTTCTTTTTCAGATGCCCGGTGACTCCGGCAATGTTCTCCATCAGTTCTTCCGGTTTCTGAAAGATCTCCCGATTGATCTTCTGAAGGATCACCTTAATGGACCCCATCTCTCCGATCCGATATCTAAGCATATAGGTTTCGTTGATATGCCCGCTTCCGCAGGGGCCGCAGGAAACCAGTTCTCCGGTAAATGCAAACTGATCCGCTATTCTTTTTATCTCTTCTTTTGGTGTACCTGCCATTTTACCTTCTCTTTCCCAGACAGCAGTAAAAAGCATACCGTCCGAAAACAAATATGCTTTATACTTTTTTCTGTGTTTTTTACTGTGATTATTTTTTCCGCTTTAAGATCCTGGTGGCAAGCGGAGCAATATTTTCATCTGTTGATCCGTAGAGAACTTCGTAATCCCCCGAGACAGAAACTGTTTCTGTCTTTTCTCCGAAGTTCTGGATAAACAGATATTCCGTATCCTCATTTTCTCTGGTTGTCACAGAAATACCTTCCGGTATAAATGTAAGCGGCATCTTCACGCCTGCTTCCTCTGCTGCCCTTCCCAGAAAATCCTCATAAAAGGCTGCTTCCATATCTGCCGCTACATAGTAAACATGGCCTTTTCCATATTTCTTGTGAGTCAGCACCGGATACCCCTGATAGAAATCTTTTCCATAACGCAGCAGCACTTCCGCACCGGAAACCTCTGCAAGTTCACAGAGATTTTTGCAGGTATAGCTTTCTGTAATTCTGAGATGATTTCCTGTTTCCGGGATACCTACGTTTTCTTCCCAGTCATAAAGTGCATCGATCTCTTCCGCACGGATACCGGCTGCTTCCATCAGCCCGTGAGGGGTTCCCTCCAGATAGCATTTATCTGTTTCATCTACAAGTCCGGACCAGTAGGAAATTACCAGAGTACCACCGTTTTTTGCAAAAACGCGAAGCTTTTCGGCATATCCATGATAAAACATGTAGGCCATCGGTGCCGTTACCAAACGGTACCGGGACAGATCATGTTCCATATTGATGATATCTGTATTATAGCCTTTTCTTCGGAGAGCACGATACTGTTTCAGTACATTTTCCTGATAATGCATATCCTCGTTTCGAGGTCCCTGCGCATCCTTCAGCGCCCAGTCATTTTCCCGGTCATAGAGTACAGCCACCGGAGACTTCGTCACGCTTCCAGCAGTTTCCCGGATCTGCTCCAACGCTTCTCCTACCTCTGTCACTTCGCGGAAAATACGAGTATCATCCCCACCGTAGTGATCGATCACCGCACCATGGAATTTCTCAGAGGCTCCCTGGCTCTGACGAAGCTGGAAATACAGAACACTGTCTGAACCATGAGCAACTGCCTGCAGAGAGGCAGCCAGATGTATTCCTGGTTTTTTCAGCTTGTTGATAGGCTTCCAGTTGGTCGCAGAGGGACAGGATTCCATCAGAAGAAACGGTGCTTTCTTGATGCTTCTCATAAGATCATGCTGCATGGCTCCGTCCAACGCTGTGGTATAATTGTCTTTTTTATGCCAGCTTGGATAATTATCCCAGGATGCAATATCCATAACATCCTTAAATTTTTTATAGTCCAGTCCGTTGTAGTCATACATCAGATTGGCAGTTGCCGGAAGCTCGGAACCACCTGCACGGATCGCAGAAATCTCATGCTTCATAAAATCCACAGTCCTGTCTGTAACAAAACGTTTCCAGTCCAAGGTAAGTGCATGAAGAGCATTTTCCCCCTTTGGCGAAGGACTTTCGATCTGATCAAAGCTGTTATAGGTATGGCTCCAAAATGTTGTGCACCAGCTGGAATTTAAATTTTCGATGGTCCCGTATTTTTCTTTCAGCCATTCCCGGAATTTTTCCCGGCACAGAGGACAGTGGCATTCTCCACCATATTCATTGGAAATATGCCACAAAAGCACTGCGGGATGTTTTCCGAAACGTTCAGAAAGCTTCTTATTAATATTGTAGACTTTTTCCCTGTATACTGGAGAAGTATAACAGTGATTATGTCTTCCACCGAAAAATCTTCTTGTGCGATCCGGATCCATGCGAAGAACTTCTTCATATTTATCTGCCATCCATTTCGGTCTTGCTCCGGATGGTGTGGAAAGTATCGTATAAATTCCTTCTTTATACAGATTATCGATCACTTCTTCCAGCCAGTCAAGGTTATATCTTCCCTCTTCCGGCTCCAGCACTGCCCAGGAAAACATTCCCATGGAAACGGTATTGATATGGGCTTTTTTGAAATATTCGATATCTTTTTTCAGAATATCCGGTCTGTCCAGCCACTGCTCAGGGTTGTAATCGCCGCCGTGCAGATAATGGCCGTATCTGATCTGCTCTGCCATTTTTTTATCTCCTTATGATTTATTCGCATCAAGCGGACAAAGTCATCCGCTCCGCTACGAAGCTTTATACCAGGCAACTGATCCACAGTTGATCTGGTATAAAAAGAATGCTGCGTGATCCAGTTAAAGCATATTATACAATATACCTAAAGATTTCAGCAGCATCCTTTTTGTTTTAAAATTATTTTACAGCTCCAGTAATACCCTCTGCGAACTGTTTCTGTAATACGAAGAATACGATCATGGTCGGAATGGAACAGAATAATACGCCGCACATCAGCATGCCGTAATCCGTTACATATCCTGTGATCAGATTGGCGATCAACATCGGCATGGTCATCGCCTTATTATCTGTCATGATTACCTTCGGCCACAGATAGGAATTCCATGCATTCATAAATGTGATAACTGCTGCCGCCGCATAAGTAGATTTCATAGTCGGGATAAACATCTGGAAAAAGATCCTTACCTCGCTTAATCCGTCAATCCGTGCTGCCTCAATGATATCGATAGGAAATGCTCTGGCATTCTGACGGAACATCATGATCATAAACGGTGTGGAAATAATCGGAAGGATAAAACCTACCGCTGTATTTAAGAGTCCGGCTTTTGAAAACATCTTAAATAAAGGAACCATCGTTGCAACCTGCGGAACCATCATTGCAAGAAGCAGGGTGGAAAACAGTCTGTCTTTCCATCTGTCATGATATACCTCAAAGCCATAACCTGCGATAGAACAGATCAGAAGGCAGATCACTGTAGTAAGAACTGCATAAAACAGAGAGTTTCCAAGAGCTCTCCACAGCGGCTGCTGTGCAGTCAGGTTTTTAAAGTTCTGCATAAAATATGTACCCGGAAGGATACGGCCTCTGGATACATCTGTGGATGTATTGGTTGCCGCAGAGATCATCCAGTACAGTGGAAATACAGAGATAAATGATACGATGATCAGAAAAATATATGTAGGGATCAATCTTCTCTGAATTGCGGATTTATTCTTTTTCTCAGTCACGTGTATCACCTACTTTCAAATTGATAAAGGCCAGGATCGCTACCATGATAAATATGATAAATGACATTGCTGCCGCATATCCGAAGTTTGGCACGTTGATGAAGCATGTATTATAAAACATAATGGGACATTGTGATGGTTGAGTTCGCCGGGCCACCTTTTGTCAGGTTGACAGACTCATCAAACAACTGCAGTGTACCATTGATCGACATAATAAATGTCAGATAATTGTCGGTTTCAGAAGCGGTACTGTAATTTTCCAGAAAGTCTTCCAGCCGTTGGCTCCATCAATCTTTGCTGCCTCATATACGGAATATTCGATATTCTGAAGTCCTGCCAGATAGAATACCATGTTATATCCGGTCCATCTCCAGATCAGCGCGATGATAATAACAATCTTTGCACTTGTGGAGTTTCCAAGGAAGTTATAACCGGTTGTTAAAATTCCAAGTTTGATCAGGATACTGTTGATCAGGCCATCTGTTGCAAACATGGAACGGAAGATCAGGGAATAAGATACAAGAGATGTCGCACATGGAAGGAATACGCATGTACGGAAAAATCCTTTGAATTTCAGATCTTTGTTATTCAGAAGCTGTGCGAGCAGGATCGCAAGGATCAGCATGATCGGCACCTGGATAATAAGATACAGAAATGTATTGACAATGGACTGCTGGAATACCTTATCCATCATAATACGTTTATAGTTACTGAAGATCGGATCCGCAAACCTCATGTTTGCTCCGGCACCTGTCTGTAAAGAAATGATAAATGCGCGGATCATCGGATAAAAACTCATGACAGCGATCATAATGGTTGCCGGTGCCAGAAAGATCCAGCCGGCCGCTCTTTGTTTCGCTACCAGAGACATGCCACTTTTTTTTGGGAATTCACAGGAACTCCTCCTTTCAAACATCTAAACCTTTACATAAGACAAGGGACTGCATGCAGTCCCCTGCCCTGTATTTCATTAATATTTCAGCTTTACTCTGTCATCTTGAATGCCAGTGTATCCTGTGCTTCCTGAAGTGCAGATTCTTTATCTGCGCCGTTTACAATATTTAACAACAGCTGTGTTGATGCACTCTCTTGCCTCATAGTGGTACGGAGTTTTTGTAAATTCCGGAATGTGTGAAGAGTACTCTACAATTGTTGAGAAGATCGGCTGGTTATTGAAGAACTCGCTTGGCTCATTGTAAACCTCAGACTCACCAGCCGGCAGGTAGCAGGAAATTGCACCTGTTTCCGGAAGGATTGCATCATAGAAATCTGTGCTGGAACCAAATGTGCTTGCAAGGAAGTCCTCAGCAAGCTCTACATTCTTGCAGTTGGATGTAATGTACCAGGAAGATCCGCCATTGTTTGCATAGTTTGTAGCTGTATCAACGCCGTCAACTTTCGGCATTGTTGTGATCTGCCACAGACCCTTCTGATCCTCTGTTCCCATCAGTGTAGCTGTGATCCAGTTACCGTTAACGATACCGGCAGCCTCTCCGCCTGTGATTGTGGAGATGTACTCATCCCAGTTATTTACTAATTTAACAACATTGTTCTTTACAAGATCCACATAAAGATCTACGCATTTCTCTGCTACATCGTTGCCAACGATATAAGCCTCTCCGTCATCATTTACGAAGTTTGCTCCACAGGACTGGATCATCATCATCAGAGTATCGCCACCTGTTGCTTCACTTGTAAGGAGATATTTACCTGTTTTTTCGTGAACGTCTTTTCCGATCTCCATGAATTTGCTCCATGTGATATCTGTAAGATCATCAATGGTATATCCTGCTTCTTCCAGGATATCTGTACGATAGCAGGCAATTGTTGCACCGTTATCAAACGGAACTCCGTAATGTGTGTCATCTACCATGGAGTAGGACTGTTTCAGTTTTCCGAAATCATCCCAGTTGATATCCATATCCTTCAGATCTGTAAAAGCATCCGGATAACTCTTCAGATATTTCTGATAGCTGTTGTCCTGCATAAGAACGATATCAGGAAGTGTGCTGTAATCTCCGGCGTTTGCTGCTGTTGTAAGTTTGGTCTGGCAGTCATCAGAAGATGTCTCAACTACATCAACCTTGAATCCTTCGTGATCCTTTGCATACTGCTCACCTGCAATATTCATAGCCTTGATGTTGAAGTTCTGATCCCATGCCCATACAGTCAGGGTGTTATCGTCATCACCTTTTGCATATACTGCTGTAGTAGTTGCAGCAAAAGACATTGCCATGATACCTGTCATTAATACTGCGAGTAATTTTTTCTTCATTTACTTTTCCTCCTTTATTAAGCATTTCCCGTTTGCTTATGAATAGATTATAGCATCCGTATTTCCTCTATAGTTTGCAGAATTGTTCATATAATGTGCAATTTCAACCATTTTATTGATTGTGCACTATTATCCAGCTATATTTTTACAAAAAATATGCACTTTGAGGATTTTCTCTTTTTACGTTCGTCAAAATTTCAAAAAAAGCCTTCTTTTTTGGCATTATGCGAACATTTTTTGTCAAAAAAGAAGGCTTTTGTTTCTATTTCATAAAATTTCATATTGTTTTTATATATATTTCACAAACATTTCTGTATATTATGCAAAATAAACCCTTTCAGGAAACTGCGTTTTCATCGTATGCAGCATTTCCTCTGTCAGATCCAGAAGAAGTTTTATTTTACGTCCATCTTCCTGAATGATCATGGTATAGTAAGGCACATCATCTTCATAAGAGGTATAATCGTATTTTTTCAGTTTCTCCGTTCCGGCATTCTTTTTATATTTTGCCACCTTTTCATGATAGTGAGGTGCAGTCACTTCCATCTCCTCAAGATTCAGCACGTGAGCTGTTTTACGATATTTTTTGCCATAGATTACATCTATGGTCAGTTGTCCGTTTTCCATGATATATTCATAGTCTCTCTGGCTAAATATGTCATAAACAAAGTAAAGCAGCGCCAGAAGAAATCCCGGAAGCATGAATGCCTGAGAGATCGTGATACCCATCAGTACAAAAATTGCCGCAAAGATCACCATTACTTTTCTGAGAGCTCCTGACATATGTTTCTTTTTCTGGAGACCTGCTCCACAATCCTGTAATCGTACATTTCTTACCTCTTTCTATCTGCCTGATCCGCATACAGTCTGATATTTCTATTCTGTCGTGACAGATCCACAGATCTGGTTTTGTTGTTTTACCAGCCTTCCTCTGAATGGATGTCAAACTTAAGAAGCTGCTGTTCATAGTTCTCCGGACGTTTTCTCCACTCCAGAGGTGTCATTCCCGTAACCTGGCGAAAATTCCGGTTAAATGTGGAATTGGTGGTAAAACCACACTTATGTGCTATATCTGCAATTGGCTGATCTGTTTTTTTCAGATAATCACAGGCCGCCTGGATACGGATCGTATTGATGTATTCCAGCGGGCTCATCTTCATATAAGTCGTAAATATCCGGCGCAAATGAGTTTCACTGATATGACAGTATTCTGCCAGTTCGTCAATACGAAGATCCTCCATGTAATGATCAGAAATATAATCCTGGACCTGGAGATCATATCCATGACTTTTCCTCTGCCCTTCGCTGTAACGTTCTTCGCTTGAATCCCGGTTTATCCTTGCGATTTCCACAAGAAGCGATGCCAAAACTCCCTTAGCTTCTTCCAGATAAAATTCCTCTCCATCCCGCATGATATCCAGGATCTTAAGGATCTTACCTGCCATGGATCGGTTTTCTTTTTCATTCAGAAAAAGCGATCTGGAGTTGATCCGCTGAACGATTTTTTCTTTTTTTACCGAATTATTAATAAATTTATCCAGGAATCCTTCTACATCAATAAAAAGATACTCCCAGCGGCTGATAGTTCCAATATCACTGTTTGTGGTATGTGGATAATTGGATGGGATCACCGTAAATTCCCGGTCATGAAACTGTACCTTATCCTCTCCAAGTATCATAAATCCCTGTCCTTCATAGCAGAATCCGATTTCCAGATAATTATGAAAATGGAGATAATCGATATCGTTCCCATAATTCTGAACCCACTTCTGTCCAAGCAATGCAAGGATGGGGCTCCCCTCCGGCATCTTATAATATCGAAGCTCCATTTTGGGTTTTCGTTTTTTTGCCACAAATATTCCTCCGTATGTTTTCTGTTCCAATATTTACTGATCTTTCTGTTATATTACAGCCATACATAAAAAAAAGCAACCTGCAGGATAACAATACTTGATAACTCTTGTTTCTGCAGATTGCAATTTTTATATCAGCTATTTACTTTTTATCTGTTTATTCCTCATCCAGGTAATATCTTCCATATGCATCTGCCGCTTTGATTGCTGCAAATACAGTTTCCGGTGTAACTTCAAATGGCATGTTGTGAAGTGTATCATTCTCCGCACATGCAGTTGTGGCAACTTCCATAAGCTGCTCATCAGTTACCTTCCCAGCTCCAAGCTCTGCCAGAGTAACAGGAAGTCCTACTTCAATGCACCATAAGATGATCTCTTCCAGATCTTCCTGGGGAATATTCTCCAGTACCAGCTGTGTGATGGTTCCGAATGCAACTTTTTCTCCATGATACATATGATGGCATTCTTCCAGTACAGTAAATCCGTTATGGATCGCATGTGCACCTGCAAGTCCTGCACTTTCAAAACCAATTCCAGAAAGAAGTGTATTAGCCTCAATCACTTTCTCAACTGCCGGTGTGCATACGCCTGCTTCCAGAGCTATCTTAGCTTTTACGCCCTCATCCATCAAGGTATTAAAGCAAAGTTCAGCCAGTGCCATGGCAGCCTCTGTTGTCTTACCTCCTGCACAGGAAGTTGCTCCGCTTCTCTTGCATGCCCTTGCCTCAAAATATGTTGCCAGTGCATCTCCCATACCAGCCACAGTAAGACGAACCGGCGATTTGGTGATGATATCTGTATCCATCAGAACAAGATTCGGATTCGCCGGAAAAAACAGATATTTTTCAAAAACTCCTTCTTCTGTATAAATAACAGACAAAGCACTGCAAGGGGCATCTGTAGATGCGATCGTCGGACAGATAAATACCGGTGTTCCCGCATAGTATGCAACTGCCTTCGCTGTATCAAAGATCTTTCCTCCACCAATACCAATGGTAAGATCACACTGCTCATCTTTTACGATCTTTACCAGACGATCAATCTCACTGTTACAGCATTCTCCGTTAAAATAATCAAAAACCACCTCACAGGTACTCTCAGCAAAGCTCTCTTCGATCGTTTTACCGATTCTTTTATATCCGCCTTTACTGATCAGAACCAACGCTTTTTTTCCGCTCTTTGCAGCATAAGTTCCAAGATTCTTCATTTCTCCCGCACCCTGTAAATATTTGGACGGACTGATTAAAATTTTCGCCATTTTATACTTCCTTTCTTTGTTTTCAGAAGTCAGCCTCCGCATCCGGCTTTTGTATTTATATTATAATTGCTGTATTTTTTTATTGCAAGGAGTATTTGAGGATTTATGCAGCATAACCTGAGTTACTGTTACTGTTCACTCTGTTCCTAGTAATATACTTTGTGATCACATGAAAATCAGTTACAGCCAGCTTTCCAGAACATCATTCAGCTTATTCATATCCAGCGGTTTCGCGATATGTCCATTCATGCCTGTATTTTTGGCCAGCTGTACATCTTCTGCAAAAGCATTGGCAGTCATGGCAACAATAGGCAGTTTTCCCTTTTCACCCGGAAGGCTCCTGATTGCTGCAGTTGCCTCATAACCATTCATGACAGGCATTTGGATATCCATAAAAACAAGATCATACGAACCTTTCGGAGAAGCTTCCACTTTCTCAACTGCAATTTTCCCATTTTCTGCCGTTTCCACTTTTGCACCTGTCATCTGCAAAATTTCACCAGCAATTTCTCTGTTCAACTCATTATCCTCAACCAGCAGAATCCTTTTTCCCGTGTAGTCTGATTCTGACAGCTTCTCCAGATAATTTCTCGCTGTTTTTTCTTTTCTTCCTGAAGTAAACTGCCGCAGTGTAGCCGTCAGCCGGGAACGGAACAGCGGTTTTGCAATAAAAGCATCTACACCTGCAGCCTTTGCTTCTTCTTCAATTTCGCTGAATTCATAGGATGTCAATACAATGATGGTGATCTCTTTTCCTATCCGCTTCCGAATCTGTCTGGCTGTTTCTATGCCATCCATATCCGGCATCTTCCAGTCTAAAATAACAGCAAAGTAATCATCTTTCAACTCATGCCGTGCATAACAGCGCTCAACCGCTTCCCTGCCAGAGAGAACCCATTCACCCATAATACCGATTTCCTTTAATGTTGCAACTGTACTTTCACAGCATGTCCTATCATCATCCACAACCAGAACCGGCAGATTCATCAGATCTCTGTCCTGTTCTTTTTCTTTTTCCTGAAGCTCCAGATAAATTGTTACTGTGATTTTAGTTCCCTTGTGCAAGGTACTGTCCACTTTAATAGTGCCATTCATCAGGTTCACAATATTTCTGCTGATTGCCATTCCCAGACCAGTTCCCTGGACTCTGGTTGTCCGGTGGTCATCCGCGCGGCTGAACGGATCAAACATGATTTTCTGGAATTCCGGTGACATACCGATCCCATTATCCTCAATCGTAAATTCATAGCATCCAAGTTCTGAAAATCCATTTGGCTTTTCCTCTATGGAAAAAGGTAATATTCCCACCATCCGGTGTATACTTGATCGCATTACTCATCAGATTCACAAATACCTGCTGAATCCTCAAGCTGTCACCACAGACAGCCTCATGTTCAATATGATTGATGTGTATATCAAAATTATGTTTATGTTCATCCAGCACCGGTTTCGTAATTGTAATAAGATTATCTACCAGATCTGACAGATTGAAATCTTCCTGTGCCAGTGTCATTTTTCCACTTTCAATACGTGCCATATCCAATACTTCATTGATCAGCCCCAGCAGATGACGGCTTGATTTTGTAATTTTGCTGAGACATTCAATGACTCTGTCCTGGCTCTCAACATTTGCTCCTGCGATTGCTGTCAGACCCACAATCGCATTCATTGGTGTCCGGATATCATGGGACATATTGGAAAGGAATTCTGTTTTCGCACGATTTGCATTTTCTGCGGACCGGTAAGCCTCTTTCAGTGCCTGACGGGATTCAATCTCTGCTTTCTTCTCCTGTGTCACATCCATGGATGCCAGCAATACCTTTTCCAGCTTTCCATTCTTCCATTCCAAAGGAATATAAGAAG
>ENA-OQBV01001102-OQBV01001102.1-human-gut-metagenome-genome-assembly--contig:-NODE-1102-length-14132-cov-1.883042_pt1 | contig 14132 bp, 10 predicted proteins | sample MGYA00242750_ERZ504559 | MGnify/ENA primary metagenome ERZ504559 (study PRJEB26092, sample SAMD00036230) | human gut metagenome | host: Homo sapiens | study: EMG produced TPA metagenomics assembly of...
CTTGATTCTTTGCTTCGCGAAGCACGAACTTGAGCTACGCCGCGATGGAGCGCAAGTGCTGACGCAGACTATATCAGGTGGCGTGGCTCAAGTAAGGGGGTTGAAGATGATTCGGCAGACAGTTCAGTGGATCGTGTATTTCGTTACCGTCGCGGCACTCATCTGCGGATTGGAGATCGTAACCGGACTTCCCGCGCAAACGCAGGCCTCGCTGCCATTGGGGACGCATCTGTGGATTGCGCTGTGGTGCGTTTTGGGACTGATGGTCATCGCATTCGTGCGACTTTCGCGCAGCTACCCGCCGCTGTTCATTATCTGCACTACCACCATTTGCGCGCTGGATTGGCTCGTGTTGGGATTGAAATATTCGCACATCACCATTGCCGGTCTTCTCTCGGCATCCAATGTCGAAATCATCAGCAATGTGCTCAATATTGCCGCGATCGCCGTAATCGCCTTCAACTGGGCGAAAGACGACAATACTGGCAATACCGACAATACAAAGTCGTGACTTTTCGTTTACACGCAACATGCGATTGAGACTGTCTGCACAACTTGCGATAGGGCTGAAATCTTCGGGATATGCAGACGGAAATTGCGGATTATGCAGACAGGATATTTGATTAGGGGGTATCTGAATCTTGGAAAACCAGCAATCGGGGGTGTTTGATGGAATGAAGCCGTCTGCACATCCGTATTTTCTGGTCGTTTTATTCAGATGTGCAGACACGGAACGCGGGATGTGCAGACGGCAATTAAATATGCCACTTCTGCTACTTGGTTACACCCAAATTAATCAGACTGCCATGGTCGATTCTCGCACAACTAGTTGGCCAGGAATCTCAACATATCGAGTCCAATTTTCTGTATGTCCACGTCCCTCAGCAAGATCGTCGATCTTGTCCTTCAAAAGATCAACAGCCTTCATGCCCACTGAACGGAAATCCTGGCGAATAGTCGTTAATCCCGGATTCCAAATCTTGGAGATAGGATGATCATCGAATCCCACTACGCTGACGTCTTCGGGAACTCTTCGACCAACATCGTTAAGACCGCGGATTATACCCATCGCCAGCTCATCATTGCCCGCAAAGACAGCTGTTACATTAAAGTCCCGCCCCAGCTTTTGACCAATTTGACGACCAGTTTCGGGATTCCAATCAGCCTCAATGGGAGCCGGCGCAGGAACTCCCCGCTTCCTCGCATGCTTGTCTCCATCCGTTTAATCGCGTATAGCCGCCGCCACCCCCTGGAATGGCAACATGGTATACGGTTTTATGCCCAAGCGAAAGCAAATATTTGGTCACCTCATAGCCACTCTCTCGCTCGCACAATGAAATCTGAGCAATTTCCTCTTCCCGATCGCCAGCGATCATCACCACAGGTAATTCTGGCGGAAGATATGCAAAAGCATCATTACCGACCTGATCGAAATTCAACAGAATCACGCCAGCGGGGTTCTGATCAAGACATGACCGCACGCTGGATCTAAGCTTATTTCTGCTGGAGTCAGCAAGAATACCAATCGTGAGCGAATAGCCTGCTAATCGCGCTTTCTCTTCGATTCCCTCAATGCAATGCGATTGACCATACAAAGTGGTGTTTGTAGACAAAACAGCAATTGCTTTGGTCTGGTCTTTCACTAAGGCACGTGCGATCGGATTCGGACGATACCCTAACATATCGATGGCCTTAGCGATCTTTTCCCGTTTCTCAGCGCTTACTCGTTCCCTATCATTAAGGTATCGAGATACCGTAGGAACCGATACTTGCGCTAGCGCAGCAACGTCCTTAATCGAAGCAGCTTTCGCCTGCCTACTCCTGGCCATTGTTCACCTCTTCGTATGATTGCGTACTTCTCTCTCGGGAAGTGATATAAAATACAATCCTATTCCCTAAATCACCCGGAACAAACCATCTATTTCTTCAGAAAACGAAGAACTATCCGGATGCCAACCCCTTACAGTCCACTGCATCCGGATAGTAGTATCAATTACTTCACAGCACCTCCAGTAATGCCGCTAATAATCTTTCGCTGCGTAAACGCAAAGATAATTAGCAATGGAGCACTCATCAAAATGATGTATGCGAAAATAAGGTGCCAGTTATTCAGATAAAGTCCAGCACTTGCCACGTTGTACAAGTTCAACGGCAGCAAATCCATCTTTCCGGACAAAATGAACAATGAGTAGAACACATCATTCCAGATATACAGTGTCACAAGAATCGTTGCAGTAGCTAGTGTCGGCCCAAGCAGTGGGAGAATGATCGTGAAAAAGATACGCATCGGCTTAGCACCATCCACACGAGCCGCTTCTTCCAAGGAGATCGGGATTGTTCGAATGAATCCGGTAACAAAGAAGATTACCGTTGACATGTATATGCCGATGTATACACCGACCATGCCAACCGCAGTTCCTGAAAGACCGATAATCTTCAACAGCATCATGACAGTAACCACAGCCGGAGGAAGAATCAAACCGGAGATACCCAAGGCATCACCAGGACGCCAGGAGTCTCGTTGTGCGACGTGCAAGAATCCACGATGCCATGGATCCAAACAACAGAGCCAAGAACACAGATGGAACCGTAACCACAATAGATCCGAAGAATGCGGAAATCATTTTACCATCTACTAGCACCGTCTTGAAATTCTCAAGAAGATGCCACTTACTTGGCAAACTCATGTTAGGCACTATGGCTTCAGCCTGCGTCTTACCTGCAGTAACTACTAGCAACCAGAACGGAATTCCCAACAAAACAGCCATAACAATGACCACTAGACCCATGAATAATTCCATGAACTTTTGATGGCTTATTCACCATGACCGAATCGTTGGTCTTAGGTGCAGCACCGTACGTTGCAGATGTCATAGGATCTTCGCTTCCCTTCTACGCAGGTACCAGATCAAACGGCACTGCAATGATCATGACCATGATGAATAGCACAAGGCTCATCGTTGTGGACTGCGAATATAGTCCTTGGCCAAAGGTTCGCCAAATGAAGAGGTTGATGATTTCAGTGGTACTTCCAGGGCCACCTTGAGTCGTCGCTTGGACGATGTCGAAGCCATTCATAGAGCCCAGCAGAGATGTCGCCACGTTGAAAGTAAAGGCTGGGGCCAACAGCGGAAACTTAATACGCCAGAATGTTTGACGCCTATTAGCACCATCTATTGCAGCCGCTTCAATCACATCAGAATCGATGGTTTTTAGACCAGCCAAGAAGATGAGCATCGATAGTCCCATCCACTTCCAGCCGTGAATGGCTGCCACAACAACGATTGTCCAAGTTGTAGATCCAAGCCAAGCTATGTCAATATTCTGTCCAGTGATAAACGACAGAATCTGGTTCAATGCGCCATCAGACTTAAGTACTGCTTGCCAAATGTAGCCTACAGCGAGTGCCGACATGATGACCGGAATGAAGAACATCGTACGAGCAAATCTATTGATTCGCGTATCTTCCTCAAGAAAGACAGCCAACAATAGTCCGAAAGTATTTTGGAATATTGCGACCAGCAACGCATAGATTAACGTAATGCGCAAGTCTCGCAACAGGTTGCCTGATTTAAAAAGCTCTATGAAGTTACTGAAACCTACGAAATTAATTGTTTTAGAATATGCCGACCAATTAGTAAAGGCATAGATTAGATTAAGGATTGTTGGGACAAAAAAGAAGATGAGGAGCATGATATAGGCAGGCAGAAGGTATCGAATCGGATAGTTCTGACGCATTAGCGCTTTCTTGCTCTTGCTTCCTCCTTCTTTTTCTGCGTTTGGCACTACTCGTGCCGCAGATTGTGTTGACATTGTTCCCCTACGCTTATCTTTTTGTTTGGAGGCTGGGCGCCGTTATTACCTGTTTTACGACGCCCAGTCAATCAGATATCTTGTTCCACTATTTATGTTCAGAAGCCCTGAACACCTTGAGCTTTGGCCAGTTGAGCGAACTGATCCTGCGTTGCCTTGGCAACGTCTTCAGGACTCTTCGTACCGTTGATCATGTCGGCCAAGTTGATGTACAGATCCGGATTGGCCACAGCCAAGGACTGCATGGAACCGACAGAATCCTTAATGGAATCAGCGGAGTCGAGCAGTGCCTGAGGAACGTTGTCAGGAGTATCCACACCCTTAATAACGGACACAATACCTTGATCTTTGACGAAAGTGGCGTAATCTTCGGTCATCCAATAGTTAATGAACTGACGAGCTGCGGCTTCTTTCTTGGAGTCGTCAGCGACGCGGGCGCTGTTGTTGGAAAGGGCTGTTCGTGCCCGCATCCGTTCCATACCGGCCGGAACGGCAAATTCCCGGTCGGGCTCGTCCGCTGCGGCAGAGGACATGTAATCTTTCCAGATTTCTGCCGGGATCGTGCCGCCGTAGATTTCGCCTAAGCTGTGCGAACCCGTATCGTCGCCGATCCATACGGCTGTGACGATATCCGGCGTGTAGCCGACGAACCCAGGCGTCTTTGTTGTCGTCTGTCGTACCGGTCTTGCCGGCAGCCGGCCGGCCGATGGCGGCGGCTGTCCCTGTGCCGTGGTCGATGACGCCTTCGAGCATGGTCGTCATTTCATAGGCTTCCCGTTCGGACATGACGCGGGTCTTCGTTTCTTCTTTTTCTAACGTCGATGCGTCTTCCAGGACGTTGCCGTTGCGGTCGAGGATTTTGACGATAGCCGTCGGCTTGACGTGGACGCCCTTATTGGCAAAGGTGCCATAAGCGCTGGCCATTTCCAGCGGCGTGACGCCTTTTGTCAGGCCGCCCAGGGCCATGGCCAGGTTGTCGTCTTTGGCGTCGAGGGTGGTGATGCCCATCTTCTTGGCGTTGGCGATGATGTTCTTCGTGCCGACTTTGTCAGCCAGCTGGACGGCGATGGTGTTGACCGAGTGGGCCAGGGCATCGCTGAGGGCCATGGTACCGCTGTAGGAGCCGCCGGCGTTTCTTCCGGGGCTCCAGCTGCCGTAGGTGACGGGCTGGTCGTCCATGGTCGTATCCGGCGTCATGTCGTGCTGCAGCGCCGTCAGGTAGACGAAGGGTTTGAAGGCCGAACCAGGCTGGCGGACAGCCATGCTGGCGCGGTTGAAGCTATCCTGTCCGCGGCCGCCGACCATGGCCAGGATGTGGCCCGTCTTGGGGTCGATGGAGACGATGGCTGCCTGCGGCTGAGTCAGGCCGTTTTCGTCAGTGTAGTTGTTGGGCAGGTTGCGCATAGCCCGGACGGCGGCGTGCTGCTTGTCGACGTCCATGGTCGTGTAGATCTTGAGGCCTTCCTTATAGAGGGCATCGTCGCCGTATTTCTTGGCGACCTGCTGGGAGACGTAGTCGATGAAGGATGCATATTCGTCGGCTTCCTTGGACTGATGGCTCTTGGAGAGGCCCAGGTCCTGGTTCTTGGCGTCTTCCGCTTCGGCAGCCGATACGTAGCCGTATTTGACCATCTGGTCGAGGACGACGTTCTTGCGCTTCTTGGCTTCGTTTAAGTTGTTGAAGGGCGAGTAGTAGTTCGGGCTCTTAGGCAGGCCGGCCAGCATGGCGCACTGCGTCAGGGTCAGTTCGTTGACGTCTTTGTTGAAATACGTCTTGGCCGCTGTCTGGATGCCATAGGCACCCTGGCCGAAGTAAATCTGGTTCAGGTACATTTCCAGGATTTCTTTTTTACTGTATTTGTGTTCGATTTCCAGGGCCAGCATGGCTTCCTGTATCTTACGCTTCAATGTCTGTTCCTGGGACAGGAAGGCGTTCTTGGCCAGCTGCTGGGTGATGGTACTGCCGCCCTGGGCGATGCCGCGGTTGGTCAGGTTGGCAAAGATGGCGCGGAAGATGCCGATAGGGTCGATGCCGATGTGTTCATAGAAGCGGTTGTCTTCGGCAGCGATGAAGGCATTCTGCAGATTCTGCGGCACTTTGTTGATGTCGATGGGCAAGCGGTTCTGATCGGAATGAAGGGTCGTGATCAGCCGGCCGTGGGAATCGAAGACCTGTGATGAAACGGCAGGCCGCATGTTATTGCCTACAGCAGGCAAACTTTGATAGGCAGCAAAAATATAGCCAAACCCTAAGCCTGCGAAAACGACAAGGCATAAGGCGATGAAAAGGCGGATGCGGCGAAGGGGACCGGCTTTTTGGGCTTTTTTTGCTCTGCGTCTGGGTGTATACATTTTTTCCTCCTACGTGACGACGTAATCGTTCAAGATGAGCAGGTAATGAGACATTACTAATTTCTTATTATATCACATCATACATCATTATCCTATATAGGCGGGACAGGTTGAAAAAAATTTAAAGTCTTTTTGGCGATTAAATCGTTTTACGCTACACGGAATCCGAAAATATTTCATATGCAGTATACTCTTTAAAAGAGTATCATGTAGCTTTTTTAGAAATGTCATTGACAATCGCATGAAGAAATAGCGTACTATAAACGTAACAAGCAGACAATTTTAGCGTACACGCTTGGCTATAATAGCAGGAGGTAAGGATTATGGTAAAGGACAGAGAAAAAGCATTTGTATTGTGGTTCGATGAACTGCGCAGAGCCGATGTAGCTCTCGTAGGCGGTAAATCGTCTTCCCTCGGTGAATTGACGTCTCAGACGGATGTTCCCGTTCCCTATGGGTTCGCGACGACAGCCGAAGGCTATCGCCATTTCATGCATGAAACGGGCATGGACGTCAAGATTCCGGAATTACTGAAAGGCCTGACCGACGTCGAAGACGCTGTCCAGCTCCGCGATGTGACGGCAAAGATCCGCAAGGCCATCTGTGATGCAGAAATGCCGGCCGACTTGGCAGCCGATATCCGCAAGAGTTATGAAGAATTGGGCAAGAAAGTCGGCGAAGCCAATCCCTTCGTCGCCGTCCGCTCCAGTGCAACCGCTGAAGACCTGCCGGACGCCAGCTTTGCCGGTCAGCAGGATACGTACCTCAACGTCCAGGGGGCTGACATGGTCATCCAGAAGGTCAAGGAATGTTACGCATCGACCTTTACCGACCGCGCTACGTACTACCGCACGAAACAGGGCTTCGATCATCTCTCCGTCGCTTTGAGCGCCGCTATCCAGATGATGGTCTTCTCCAAAGCTGCCGGCGTCATGTTCACCGTCGACCTGGTCACGGGCGATGATTCGACGATTACCATCGAAGGGGCCTGGGGCCTCGGCGAATACGTCGTACAGGGCACGGTTACGCCGGATAACTTCAAAGTCCGCAAGGATGACCTGACCATCCTCTCCAAGATGATTAATACCAAACCGATCGAACTGGTCCGCAAACCGGGCGGCGATTGCGAAGAAAAACTCGTTCCGCCGGAACTGCAGAAACAGCAGGTCATTACGGACGAACAGGTAAAGGAACTGGCTACGTACGCCAAAGCTATTGAAAAGCATTACGGCTGTTACATGGATATGGAATGGGGCGTCGATGAACGGACCAATAAGGTATGGCTCCTCCAGGCCCGTCCGGAAACGGTATGGTCCAAGAAGAATAAAGAAAAGAAAGAAGCCGCTGCCGAAAAGGCCGCTGTCACGACGGACCGCAACGTCGTCGTCAAAGGCCTGCCGGCCAGCCCGGGCAGCGCTGCTGGCAAAGCCCATGTCATCCTTGACCCGTCGAAGATCGCTGAATTCAAAGACGGTGAAATCCTGGTTACGACCATGACTGCTCCGGACTGGGTACCGGCCATGAAGAAAGCCAAGGCCATCGTCACCGATGCCGGCGGCATGACCTGCCACGCTTCCATCGTCAGCCGTGAACTGGGCATCCCCTGCATCGTCGGCACGAAGAGCCGCAGCGTCGAAGCGACGACGACCATCCAGGATGGCGCAGAAATCACGGTCGATGCGACGAACGGCATCGTCTATGAAGGCATCGTTGCCGACATCGTCAAACCGGAAGCTGCTGAAGCCCCGGCCGGACAGGCTGCAACGACCGTCGTCGCTGCCGAAGCCGCTCCGATTACGGGCACGAAAATCTACATGAATCTGGGCAACCCGGATCTGGCTGAAAAATACGGCAAACTGCCTTGCGACGGCATCGGCCTCATGCGCGAAGAATTCATCTGGACGACCTTCATTCATGAACACCCGTTATACCTCATCGAAACGGGCCGGGCTGACCACGTCGTCGATCAGTTGTCCGAAGGTATCCGCAAAGTATGCCAGGCACTGGCTCCGCGTCCGGTCACGCTGCGCCTGAGCGACTTCAAATCGAGTGAATACCGCAACCTGACAGGCGGTGACAAATACGAACCGCAGGAAAGCAGCGCCCTCCTCGGCTGGCGCGGTGCTTCCCGTTACTATGATCCGAAATACGTCGAAGCCTTCAAATTGGAACTGAAAGCTGTCCGCAAAGTCCGCGAAGAATACGGCTACAAGAACCTCAACGTCATGATTCCCTTCTGCCGCCGTGTCGATGAAATGCAGAAAGTCGTCGACCTCATGGCTCAGGAAGGCCTCCACCGCGGTCCGGACTTCAAGGTCTGGCTCATGGCTGAAATCCCGTCCAACATCATCCTGGCCGACCAGTTCAACCAGTTCGTCGATGGCTATTCCATCGGATCCAACGACCTGACCATGCTCATCATGGGCTGCGACCGCGACAACGATACGGTAGCACCGCTCTTCGATGAACGCAACCTGGCAGTCAAACGGGCTATCCGCCATCTCATTGCCGTAGCCCATAAGGACGGCAAGACCGTTTCCATCTGCGGCCAGGCACCGAGCGTCTATCCGGACTTCGCTGAATTCCTGGTCAAGAGCGGCATCGATTCCATCTCGGTCAACCCTGATGCCGTCGTATCGACACGGAAACACGTGGCACAAGTCGAACAGCGTATCCTCCTCGATTCGCTGACTGGCAAGGGCCGTGCTGATACAGAAGATTATACGTGGTAATAGCATATCCGATTTATGAGTAATAGAAAGGCGGTCCCAAAAGAAAAACAGACTTTTGGGCCGCCTTTTTCTCATACTAGGACATTGTATTATACACTATTTGCATATTATACATCTTATATCGCGGGATGTTTTTATATATGTTATGATAATAAAGTGAATAAGAGAACGCTTTGCTATGTAGGGGGTGAAAAGACGCTATGTTATCGGAACGTCAGGAAATGATTTTACAGATTGTAAAGGAAAAACAGTCCGATTACGGGCCAACATATTGCCAACCAGGCTCCAACGTGACGCGGGCAGCCCTGCGCTCGGACCTGGCCATCCTGACCATGTTAGGGCTCATCGATGCGCGGCCGAAATTAGGCTACTTTTTTACGGGCAATAAAGAAAAAGACCTGCTCTCGCGGGCCATCACGGATATCACCATTGATTCCTGCCTGTCGCAGCCAGTGATCGTCGGTGAGCATACGAGTGCTTACGATGCGATCATCGCCATGTTTACGGAAGATGTGGGGACCGTCTTTGTCGGGACGGACAATATCCTGGCCGGCGTCGTATCGCGAAAGGATTTATTGAAAACGGCTATGGGCAGCAATGACCTGCGGGCCCTGCCGGTGCGCATGGTCATGACGCCAGTGAGCAAAGTGATCTATGCCCAGCCTGAGGAAAAGGCTATCGTCGCCGCTCAGCGCCTGATCGAATATGAAATCGACTGCCTGCCTGTCGTCGAGGTCGAAAGTACCGATGAAGACGACAAGAAGGAATTGAAGATCCTCGGCAGGATATCAAAAACGAACATAACCCGTCTCTTTTGTAGAATGTGGGTTAGGGAGGAGATAACTGTGGAAAAACCGATTATTTATGCCTGCTCAGACTCGCTTGGTGAAACGGCTGAACGCGTCGCCCGGGCAGCAGCCAGCCAGTACGACAAGCAAGAATTCAACATCATCCGCGTACCGTACATCCGGTCGGAACAGCAAATCGAGGAGCTGGTCTGCAAGGCCGAAGCTCACAATGCCATGATCTGCTACACTATCATTTCGCCGACCCTGCGCCGGAAACTGCGGGAACTGACTAAGTCGGCCAACGTCACCGTCGTCGATATCATCGGCCCCATGCTGGCCGGTGTCGGCACCCTGACGGATACGGAACCGACTTTGAAGGCCGGCATGATCCATCAGCTTGACGAAGAATATTTCAAACGCGTCGAAGCTATCGAATTCGCCGTCAAATACGACGACGGCAAGAACCCCATGGGCTTCTTGAAGGCCGATATCGTCATCGTCGGCGTCTCGCGTACGTCGAAGACGCCCCTTTCCATGTACCTGGCCCATAAGCGCATCAAAGCGGCCAACCTGCCGCTGGTGCCGGAAGTCAGCCTGCCGCCGGAACTGTTCCAGATTCCGGCCCGCAAGATCGTCGGCCTCATCATCGACCCGTTCAAGCTGAATTTCATCCGTTCGGAACGGCTGCGCAGCATGGGGCTCGATGCCAACGCCAGCTACGCCAATATCGAACGCATCAATGAAGAACTGGAATATGCCCGCGGTGTCATGCGCCGCCTCCATTGTCCCATCATTGATGTGTCGTCCAAGGCTATCGAAGAAACGGCGAACCTGGTCATGGAAATCGTCAAACGCAATAAAGAACTGTATCCAGAATAAAATCAGCCAATGGCGGCGAGGGGGGCTTGTTGCATCATGGTTCTTACCATTATGCAAGGGCCCTTTTTGCGTCATTGCGTGAGGTTTGACATTACGACATCAAACTTCGGAAGGAGCACTATGAAAGATTCGACGACAGCCATTTTCACGTCCCTGTCGGCGGCCCTGGAGAGCCGGCATTTTTTTGGCGACGCTGGGAATGGAAAAAAGATGAAATGACGGCCTGGATACGCCGCAGCCGCCTGCGGTCCCTGGCCGATGAGTTACAGCACTGCCGCGACGGGGAAGGGCGCTTTTCTTCACCTGCTGTCGTCGCGGCGGCCAAACCCTATCTGGACTGCCTCCGGGACGAGCCGGCCGGCGGCTGGCTGCGCTGCTGCCATCAGCGCGTCCTGGCCCGCCTCTTTCCCGGTTCCTGCCAGGGCCCGGAGGCCATGGCCCTGACAGGGCGCGGCAGTCATGGCGACATCTACCGGCGGGGCTGCCTGATCCTCATGCAGGTCCTGCGCGGCCTCTACCGCTATGAACGCCAGGTCCTGCCCTTCGACCCCCAAGCGGGACATGCCCCCTGGTATCGGTCCAGGAAATCATGGCCCACGGCTACACCAAGGAATACCTGCGCCTGCGTACACTGGCTGCCGACGATTATATTTATGAATTCATGCGCATCGGCGTCGACATTACGCCTTTCAATACGCTGGGCCACGTCGGCGGCGTCCACTACGTCGTCGTTTACGCAGCCCGCCAGCTGGCGCGGAACGGTATCCCCGTCGACGTCGCCCTCATTTCCGGCGCTGCTGCCTGCCATGATATCGGCAAGTACGGCTGCAAGAAGAATGAAGAGAAGCGGGTCCCTTATTTACATTATTATTATACGGGCATGTGCTGTCGCCGCCTGGGCCTGCCGGGTATCGGCCACATCGCGGCTAATCATTCCGTCTGGGACCTGGAACTGGAAAACCTGTCCGTCGAATCGCTGCTGCTCATTTATGCCGATTTCCGCGTCAAGAGCAGCCGCGATGCCCAGGGAAAGGAAATCGTCCATTTCTATTCCCTGGCCCAGGCCTTCGACGTCATCCTGGGGAAGCTGGATAATGTCGACGACGCCAAGCGCCAGCGCTATCAGAAAGTCTATGCCAAATTGGCGGACTTTGAAGATTTCATGAAAGAACACGGCGTCGTCACCGAACTGCCTGCCGACTTCGCCTGGGAACCGGCCGACCCGCCGCAGCCCATCCATCGGGAAAAAGTCCTCCTCGAAGGCAATGACGTCATTGCCCAGCTCAAATATGCCGCCATCGACCACAACATCCGCCTCATGAGCATCTTCCGCGATGAAAGCGATTTTGGCAACCTCATCGAAGCGGCCCGCAGCGAGCGGCAGTGGAACGAATGTCCGCACGTATATCGGCATCTTCGAGGAATATTCGACGTACATGACGGAGCATCAGAAGCTCATGACCCTGAAGTTCCTCTACGAGCTCTTGTCCCACCGCGAAGGCGACATCCGCCTGCAGGCGGCAGCCCTCATGGGACGCATCATCGCCAATTTCAACGATACGTATACCAAGGAACTGCCCGAAGGCGTCTCCCTGCCGGCCAAGGACGTGACCAACCTGTCCCTGTTCACGACCTACCTGGACCGCATCATCTGCCCGGATATCCGCTTCACCGAGCAGCACAAGCTGTGGATCGGCTACTGCCTGAGCACCTTTGTGTCGGCCGTCCTGCACCGTTGTGCCCGGTCCCAGCGTCCCCGCTATACGGCCGTCATGGGGCCGTATTATGAACGGCGCAATTACAGTGAAGAAGAGTATATCATCCTCTTGAAGGTCCTGGCCGACATGGACCGGGACTATCTGGACGAAGCCTTTATGGCCGCCGCCGGTCCCTTCATCGAAAGGGCCAAGCAGAGTGAATCCTTCAACCTGCGCGTGGCCGCCCTGAACTGCGCCCGCCACGTCTTTGCCGACTATACGGATGACTTGTACTATAAGGACCTGCTCAAGGTCATGAACCTGCCTGAAGGGCGGGAAGCCTTCTTTGAACGGGAAGGCAACCTCTTCCTGGTCGACCTCAAGATGGGGACCCACTGGGTCGTCAAAGTGGCCAACCTGGAACTCATGCTGCGCTACATCGACGGCCAGAGCGATGCCGGCAGCGTCATGCATCTCGGGACCCATCTGACCAATCTGCTCAAGGTCAGCGAATCCATCTTCGTCCGCCGCGCCGCCGGCAACAGCCTGCTCAAGATCGCCTCGAACATGACTTATGCCCAGCGCAACGAACTGACGGTCGAACTGTTCAACGGCCTGGAAATCGGCGACCCGCAGATTTCTAAATACGTGCCGGAATTTTTGGGCAAGATGATCCTCAAGCTGCCGCCGCGGGAGTTCGACGAGTTCGTCAAGACCATCGAAGGCCAGCTGCTGACGGTCAACATCCCCTTGGCAGCATCCATGGTCCAGACAGTGGGCATCATTTTGGAACAATTCGACGAATTTGCCAAAGAGTTCTCAGAAGACCCGGCAGTCAACGAAAAGCGCCAGCGCCGCCTGCTGTACATCATGATCAAGGCCTATGCCCATTACAATAAGGAACTGAGCCGCGACGCCTTCCGCGATTTAGGGAAATTCATCTTCCACAGCCCGCTCATGCCGGATGAACGGAAAGATTTCCTCTTCAGCTACTGCTATAAGAAACTCCTGGTCCTCCTCGATGAGAACAGCGAAGAAAATCTGGATTTCTACAGCAATTCGGCCGTGCTCAACCATATTTACCGCTACATCAGCCAGCACGAATTCGCCAGAGGGCCCTTTACCTTTGAAACAGGCCGCAAGCCCTGCTTCTATCCGGGGACCTTCGACCCCTTCAGCCTGGGCCACAAGGCCGTGGCCTGCAAGATACGCGACCTGGGTTTCGACATTTACCTGGCCCTCGATGAATTTTCCTGGTCCAAGCACACCCAGCCGCGGCTCATGCGCCGCAAAATCATGAACATGTCCGTCGCCGATGAAGAGAACATGTATCCCTTCCCGGACGATATCCCCATCAACATCGCCAATCCGGCGGACATCAAGAAGCTCAAGGATATCTTTGCCGGCCGGGACCTGTACATCGCCGTCGGCACGGACGTCATCGAAAATGCGTCGGCTTACCGGGCCGTACCGACGCCGGACTCGATCCATACGGTCAACCATATCGCCTTCGCCAGGGAGACGCGGGAAAATGCCGAACCGGACCAGCATGAAAAGACCTACGGCATCCAGGCCAAGGTCATCCGCCTGACGCTGGACAAGTTCTACGAAGACATCAGCTCGACGAAGATACGCGAGAACATCGACCTTAACCGGGATATTTCCAACCTCATCGACGCCGTGGCACAGAACTTCATTTACGATAACAACCTTTACCTGCGCGAACCGGCATACAAGCACGTCCTGGAAGCTCGGGAAATCGGCATCGGCTCTTTCAAGCCGCGCGGCGCCGAAAGCCTGTGGCCCATCTGCAGCGCCCTCTGGGATAAAGGCTACCATACGGAGACCGTCGACAGCTACGTCGAAAAGGA
>ENA-OQBV01001103-OQBV01001103.1-human-gut-metagenome-genome-assembly--contig:-NODE-1103-length-14131-cov-4.038917_pt1 | contig 14131 bp, 14 predicted proteins | sample MGYA00242750_ERZ504559 | MGnify/ENA primary metagenome ERZ504559 (study PRJEB26092, sample SAMD00036230) | human gut metagenome | host: Homo sapiens | study: EMG produced TPA metagenomics assembly of...
GTATTTGTTTTTGTGCCAACAGGAGCATTAATGTCAAAGACAAGTTTTTAATGAAGGTGAAAATGTTGCAGGGATCGCACATGCGATCTTTTCTGGAAGGAGTAAGATAATAATGGAATATATTCAGGGCGTTTTTAGTAGGAGGCATTATTTTGTATTCTGGTGCAAATATTGATGGATCATACGACGTTACAGCCGGGAAGGATCATGGTACTCTTAGTTATTGCAGGTGTTATTCTTGGGGCACTGGGGATTTATAAAAGAATCGAAGCGTTTGGAGGATGTTGGTGCGACCGTCCCATTGTCTGGTTTTGGATTCAGTTTATGGAAAGGAATGAAAGAGGCAGTTGACAATCATGGGTTTCTAGGGTTATTCGAAGGAGGATTCACGGCAGCAGCAGTCGGAACATCAGCAGCATTGATCTTTTCTTATCTGGCATCTTTGATCTTTCAGCCGAAGATCAAAAAATAAAGGCAGGAGTATGAAATAAAGAGAAAAAAGGGATTCTGATTTGAGAGAATCCCTTTTTAATATAAAAATATAGAAGATCAACGGTTAATTGTTTCTTGCAAAAAACAGATTGATATTTTTTTTGGAAGCAGATAAGGAGTGTCTGCTGTTTTTCCATGACTGCCCTTTTTGCGGACAATGTAAATTTTTCTTTGTTTTTTGTTTGCAGGACAATTCTTTGTGGCGAGTTTATCGCTTGTTTTACATACTTCAACTGCAACGTGGATATCACAGGTCTGGGTAGGAACGGTTCCTTTTTCAAAATATTCTGTGATCACACGGCTGCCTCTTGGATCGTGATCACAAACCCCTTTAATAGCAAGTTTTCCAGACTCTTTGCAGACTTTTGCTTTTACAATGTCAGCTGGTTTTTTAAAATCTGTAGTTTGTTCTTGTTTTGTTTTTATGATTTCATTCATAACCTTTGCCCATATTTTTTTATGAGTGTTATCAGAAGCAAAATTTGTATTCTTGTCATAGCCCATCCAGACAGAAGCTGTATGATAAGGAGTATAACCGCTGAACCAGTAATCGTAACTGTTTGAAGTAGTTCCTGATTTTCCTGCGACAGCCATAGATGAAGAAAGTTTTGCTGATTTTCCAGTTCCTTTTGTAATAACGTCTTTCATAGCGTCGGTTAAAAGGAAAAGCAGTACTTTCTTTCATGACACGCTTACCTTTCTGAGTATTAGAAAGAAGAATATTACCATTATGATCTACGACTTTTGTGTATAAAACAGGTTTCTGGTAGGTTCCGCCATTTGCAATGGAAGCATATGCAGAAGTCAATTCCATATTTGTAACACCATAAGTCAGGCCACCAAGAGATAAGGACTGGGTAATATCGGTATATACATTTCCATTTGAAGTTGTTTCATTAGACACCAAAGTGGAAAAACCAAGATTCATCAAATATTCAAACGAAGTCTTAGGTGTAACGTCAGCAATGGTTTTGGCCGAAACAACGTTCATGGAGTTTGTGATCGCTTCGCGGATCGTTGAATAACCTTTATAACCTTTGTAATAGTTGCGTACTGGTCTGTTAGTGTCAAATATAGTTATAAGGAGCATCCTCATATACGGTTGCAAGTGTCATATGATTCTTGTCAAGTGCAGGTAAAAATGCAGAAAGAATCTTAAAAGTAGAACCTGGTTGTCTTGTAGTACCAGTAGCACGATTCAAGGAAAGATCGGAAGTCTTATTTCCACGTCCACCAACTAAGGCTTCTACAGTTCCGTTAGATTGATTCATGATCGTCATGGATATCTGAGGCTGGATCGTTGTTTGGAAAGATTCATTTGTAATGGTTTCACCTTTTTGATAAAATATATTGTTTAAACTTTGTAACAACTGTCTTTGCACTTGCTTCATCTGTAAAAATCAACTGATTTCCAAGGTTATTTTTTTCTCATATAATCAAGCAGATTGTGATCAGAATAAACAACGTCTTTTCCTGAAACAGTTTTTGCAGATAAAGAATAAGAAAGCGCGATTTTTGTGGCTTTTGGATAGTTTGAAGCATCGTTTGTGACGCTATCTGCAATCTTCTGGATCTGTTGATCCTGAGTAGAGTATATTTTCAATCCGCCACTGTAAATAGCATTATAAGCTTTTGTTTCGTCATACCCCAGTTGTTTTTTTAAATCTTTTACAACTTGAAGGATTAATGCGTCCTCAAAATAAGAATTTGTTGTTTTTTTTACAGGTGCAGCAGCATTTTTTTGAATTCTTGTGTATACATCATCACTAAGTGCTTCTCGATATTCTTTTTTTGTGATATAATGTTGTTCTAACATATTTTGTAAAACAAGTAATCTTCTGGAAGCGTTGTTTTCCGGATGAGTTACAGGATTTAAACGTGTCGGATTCTTAGTAATACTTGCAAGTACAGCACATTCGGACAATGTGAGTTCAGAAACATCTTTATTAAAATATTTTTGTGATGCTGTCTGAACACCAAGTGTTCCTTCTCCAAGATTGATCGCATTTAGATATTCTTCTAAGATATATTGCTTAGAAGCAATCTTTTCTAGTTCAAGAGCAAGAGATTGTTCTTTGATCTTTCGTTCCAGACGTTCCATTGTGGTTTTTTCCGGCTGAATTCCAAGTACATTGTTCTTGATCAACTGTTGCGTGATAGTACTTCCCCCTTGGCTTAGAGATTGGTTTCTGATACCAAGGAAGGTTGCTCGAATAATTCCATACAGATCAATTCCATTATGGCTGTAATAACGTTCATCTTCAATCGCAATAAAAGCATGCTGAAGATTCTTTGGAACGGAAGAAAGAGGAGTGTAGATCCTGTTGGAATCATGGTTTGAAAGTGTTTTGATCGTTGATCCTTTGTTATCATAAATAGTTGTGATATATCCTTTGGAATGGACGGAATCTTTTGTAATCTGTGGGGTTGTTTTTAAAATCCCACGTACGAAACCAACCCCGAGGCCGAGCCCAGTAACGATCAAGGCAATGGAGATGATAAAAGCATATTTAAAAAGAAAGAGAGAAATATTAGAATTTCTACGAATTTTTTCTGAAGATAAGATCTGTCTCTTTTTCTGAATGTTTTGTTTGGTATATTTCATAAAAAACCTCCTGTTACGTATTATACCAAATAAAAAAGTTCAAGTAAACCGACCATGTAACTATAAACGATACAATCAACAATATGATGATGTAAGGGGCAAAAGTATAAAGTATAAAGGAGAAGAATATGAAAAAACAATTAAAGGGGAAGCAGTCATTTTATGATGACAAACAAAGGGAAAATGTAGTATCCTACTATTTGATGGAAGATCAGGAACACACGATGTATGGAGTCGAACTGGAAAAATATCAGGAAGAGACGAATGTGATCGAGTGGGATGCAGTTCCAAGTATATCAGAATCTATGGAATTAGTAGATCGTGTGATCCATAACCTGATAAAATATAAAGTAACACCGATCTCACTGGCAGAGTCCTTAGATGAGATCATGACCAGGGAGGAAGAAGATGGACGTTCAAAAATATAAAATCTTATATAAAGAGGGAGAAGCAGAGATTTCAGAAAAGAAATCAAGATTTATTGCACATATTGCTCCAGCGCAGACAGAAGAAGAAGCACAGGCATTCATAGAGAAGATAAAAAAACAATACTGGGATGCAAGGCATAACTGCTGGGCATACAGTATCGGAGAAAAGCAACCAGCCTTGCGTTGTAGTGATGATGGGGAACCAAGTGGAACTGCTGGGAAGCCAATGCTTGAGGTGCTGACAGGGCAGGAACTGCATAATGTGGTAGCAGTTGTAACAAGATATTTTGGTGGAACACTTCTTGGAACTGGAGGATTGATCCGTGCGTACACAAAAAGTACGCAAGAAGGGATCAAGGAAAGTATGGTGATCGAGAAATGTCTTGGGGTAATGCTCAGCCTCACTTGTGATTACACGACATCTGGAAAGATTCAGTATTTAACAGCAACAGAGCATATCCCAGTGCTTGATACAGTGTATACGGATAATGTAACATTTGAAATGATCGTACCAGTGGAAGAAGTTGGAAGCGTTGAGAAAAAGTTTATGGAAGCATCTATGGGGAAAGCAGTTCTTGAAAAAGGAGAAGAAACTTATTACGCTGAAATCGATGGTAAGATCAGTTACGATCTATAGACGAAGAATGATATGATTTCGTTCCTTTACAGTGATAAAATATCATGTTAAAATTTATCATAGTTAATTAGTCAGAAATAATGAAAAGGAGCAAAATTCTATGAAAATATCAGAAATTTTAAAAAATAAGTCAACAATTTCGTTTGAGGTATTTCCTCCAAAGAATAAAGAAGGAGATATTTCTTCCATTTATAGTACGATTGAGGGATTAGCAAAATTATCCCCGGATTTTATTAGTGTTACATATGGTGCAGGTGGATCTACAAAAGGTAAGACAGTAGAAATCGCATCAGTCATTAAGCATGAATATGGAATTGAATCTGTAGCACATTTAAGCTGTATTTCATCTACAAAAGAGGATATCAAATACGAATGTGAACGTCTGAAAGAAGCAGGAATCGATAATATCTTAGCATTAAGGGGAGATTATCCTGCAGATGCAACAAACTTTGATCCTGAGAATCTGGAATTTCACTATGCAAGTGAATTAAATGAATTTATCGGAGAACATTTTAAAGGACAATTTTGCTTATCAGGAGCATGTTATCCAGAGACACATCAGGAAGCTGATGGGTTTAAGAAAGATTTAGAAGCATTAAAGAAGAAAGTAGATGCAGGAGCAGAATATTTAGTAACACAGATTTTCTTTGACAATGATTATTATTACAGATTAGTCAGAGAAGCAAGAAAGATCGGTATCACAGTACCAATTCTTGCAGGAATCATGCCAATTACGAATGCGAAATCTCTGATCCGTACAACAAAGATGTGTGGATGTACGATCCCATATCAGTTATCTACAATGATCGAGGCACATTATGATAATCCAGAAGCTATGAAAGAAATCGGAATCAACTACGCAGCACAACAGATCATTGATCTGATCACAAATGGAGTTGATGGGATTCATATTTACACAATGAATCGTGCAGAAACAGCGCAGCGTGTATTTGACAGTATTCCAGCTGTATTGAAAGAATTAAACTAAGATGGATTTTCAGGTTGTAAGAGAAAATGCCTTGAAATATCTTGGATATCAGGCACCGATGTTTGAAGGTTTGACTCCAGGGATTTCAAGTCTTTTGGGTGAATGTATAGAAGAGATTAAACAGATAGCACAGCCCAAAGTGATAGTGAAGAGATTTAAACTGGCGAAAGATCCATTGAGATTAGAGGAATCAGGGGATGAGATTTTTAGGGCAGCAGATGGAAGATATGCTGGAAGATTGTGAAGAATGTATATTGATCGGATGTACTCTTGGAATTGTTATGGAGCGTAAAATCAAGTTTTATGCAAAGGTTAACATGACAAAATCTACGGTTATGGATGCTGCGGCAAGTGCTTATCTGGAAGAATATTGTGACAGATATGAAGAAACACTTGGGTTTGATAACCGAACATATCGTGCATGTCCCGGATATGGAGATTTTCCACTTGAATTCAACAAAAGAATTGCTATATTACTAGATATACCAAGGAAGATCGGAGTTACGATCACGCCAAATAATCTTTTGATCCCACAGAAGTCTATGTTAGGATTGATTGGGATCGGAAGTGATAAACGAAAGAAATTATGTGGAAATTGTGTGATGAAAGAAGATTGCCCGTTTAGAAAGAGAGGACAAAGATGTTACAGAACCGATTAGGAAAAGAACTTTTAATATTTGATGGAGCGATGGGAACACAGCTCCAGAACGCAGGATTAAGTGCAGGGGATATCCCAGAAGAATTAAATATTGACCGCCCGGATTTATTAAGATCGATTCATAAAAACTATCTGAAAGCGGGAGCAGACTTTATTACAACAAATACATTTGGGTGTAACCGATTAAAGATGGAAGAAGCAAAATACGAGGCGAAAGATATGCTGTTAGCAGCAGTAGAGAATGCAAGAGCTGCAAGAACAGAAGCTGGAAGAGAAGATGACTCTTATATTGTTCTTGATATTGGACCGATCGGTCAGTTGTTAGAGCCAATGGGAACATTGACATTCGATGAAGCATATGACATCATCCTCGAGCAGGTAGAAACAGTAAAAGATCAAGTAGATCTTGTACTGTTTGAGACAATGAGTGATCTATATGAGGTGAAAGCTGGAGTTCTGGCGGTCAAAGAACACACAGACCTTCCAGTGTTTGTTACAATGACCTTCGAGCAAAATGGAAGAACGTTATCTGGAAATGATCCGGAAACATTTATTAATGTTGCAGAGGGCTTAGGAGTTGATGCATTGGGAGTCAATTGTTCTTTAGGACCCGATGAATTAAAACCGATCATTGAGGAAATCTTAGAAAAAGCAAGTATTCCAGTGATGTTACAGCCCAATGCCGGACTTCCATGTTTAGAACATGGAGAAACACACTATCATGTGACACCAGAAGAATATGTGGAATCTATGAAAGATTATATGGCAAGAGGTGCAGCAATCGTTGGTGGATGCTGTGGAACAACACCAGAATTTATAGGAAAACTTGCAGAAGCTGCGCCTAAAGCAGTGGCAGAGAGAACAGTTGAGAAGAAAACAAGAGTATCCAGTCAGACACAGACAGTTACGTTTGGAGATCATGTGATCGTCTGCGGAGAACGTCTAAACCCAACGGGTAAGAAAAAGATGAAAAAAGCGTTGTTAGAAGAGCGCTATGATGAACTTGTGGTGGAAGCAGTTAAACAGGTAGAAGCTGGAGCGGAAGTACTAGATGTTAATGTTGGACTTCCTGGAATTGACGAGCCAGAGACAATGAAACGGGTTGTACGTCTGTTGCAGGAAGTTGTCACACTTCCATTACAGATTGACAGTTCCGAAGCAGATGCGATTGAGAATGCCTGCCGTTATTATAATGGAAAACCATTGATCAACTCTGTAAATGGTAAAGACGAAGTCATGGAAAAAATCTTCCCGATTGCTAAGAAATATGGAGGAGTTGTGATCGGACTGACTCTGGAAGACGGAATTCCGCTGAAAGCAGAAGAACGATTTGAAATCGCCAAGAAGATTGTCAATAAAGCAGCTGAATACGGAATCGGTAAAGAGAATATCATCATCGACTGTCTGACATTAACAGCATCTGCACAGCAAAAAGAAGTAAAAGAAACACTCCGAGCGATCAAGATGGTAAAAAAAGAATTAGGTGTCCATACCGTATTAGGGGTATCGAATGTATCCTTTGGATTGCCAAACCGTCCGTTATTAAATAGAACATTTTTAGCATTAGCAATGGAAGCAGGATTGGATTTACCGATCATCAATCCGTTAGATGCAGAATTGATGGGAACCATAGATGCATTTCATGTGCTGTTCTACAAAGACGTGGATAGTCAGACTTATATTAAAAACCAGTCCAAAGATAAAGAAACAAAACCAGCCGCAGCGGCGGCAACAACAAACTTCACATTAAAAGATGTGATCATTCACGGATTAAAAGATGAAGTAGAGAAAGTCACAAAAGAAGAACTGAAAGATAAAGAAGCACTGACAGTAATTAATGAAGTGATCATACCAGCGTTAAATATCGTAGGAAAAGACTATGAGACAGGAAAAATCTTCCTGCCACAGTTAATTCAGTCAGCAGAGACAACGAAGAAAGCATTTGAAGTTGTTAAAGAAACATTTTCAGCAAATGATGGAAAAGAAAAAGGACCGATCATCATAGCAACCGTAGAAGGTGATATTCATGATATTGGAAAGAACATCGTGAAAGTTGTACTGGAAAGTTATGGATATAAGATCATCGACCTTGGAAAAGATGTTAAAGTTGAAAAGGTAGTAGAAGCTTATAAGAAATACAAGCCAAAAGCGATTGGGCTAAGTGCATTAATGACAACAACTGTTGCATCAATGGAAAGAACGATCAAAGCACTTCACGAAGCAGGATGCAGTGAACCAATCTGGGTTGGGGGAGCTGTTGTGACGGAAGATATCGCACACAATATCGGAGCAGATTATTATACAGAAGATGCGATGGCAGCGGTGAATCTGCTGGAAAATGAAATTTCAGATTTGTAGTTGGCCAACTTTAGATTTTGAGTATATGAGAAAAAATAAATAAACGATCGGAAGAACAGCTAGAGAATTTTCCTCACGTTTTTTACAGATCGCTGATCCGCCGGCTTTCATTGCGTAACTCGCCTTCAAAAGCATTGAAACAGAACTCTTTGAGGCTCAACAACGCACCAAGCCGGCTGCGAATCCGTAAAAAACGTGGCAAAATTCTAATGCTGCGCTTCCGATCATTTATTATTTTTATCATATATCCAGAAGTCTAAAGTGTGGACAATTACAAGATTGAAAAATAGGAAATTTTTCAGACAGAAGGTGCTTGTAGATTTTAGCTAAACTTCTGTTAACGAATACAAAAATTATCAATTAATACCATACAACATACACACTGTATAGTGGTTTGAATCACGTAAATTATTTGAATATTATAAAAAGAGATCATGTGTCGGCAACCGTACGGACACGTCTGCACTTAGCGAGTGGATGGTCGTTAGACCATTCAGGAGCTTAGTACAGCTACGTGGGAGTCCGAACGCGAGTGGGTTGCAGACACATGATCTCTTTTTATAATATTCCACCAATAATTTCCGTCATTCAATCACAATTTATCTTTCATCAATTTGTGTATATTCTCTATGTGGTGCCACAGCTTTATAAGCCGGACGAATAATACGATTACCGTTCATCAACTCTTCCATTCGATGTGCTGACCATCCTACGATACGTGCGATCGCAAATAATGGTGTATATAACTGATGTGGTAATCCTAACATGCTGTAGATAAATCCACTGTAGAAGTCGATGTTTGCGCTGACTCCTTTGTAGATCTTTCTCTTCTCACCAATGACCTGTTTGGCAAGACGTTCTACCGTTGCATACAATTGATATTCTTCTTCTTTTCCTTTTTCTTCAGAAAGCTGTTTTACGAATCGTGAAAGAATCTTGGAACGTGGATCTGATAATGAATATACTGCATGTCCCATACCATAGATCAATCCTGCTTTGTCGAATGCTTCTTTATTCAGCAGTTTTAATAAATATTCACGAATTTCTTCTTCATTGGACCAGTCTTTGACATTGGCTTTTAAATCATCGAACATCTGTACGACTTTAATGTTTGCTCCACCATGTTTTGGACCTTTCAATGAGCAAAGGGCTGCTGCGATCGCTGAATATGTATCTGTTCCTGAAGATGATACAACGTGTGTTGTGAACGTAGAGTTGTTACCTCCACCATGCTCTGCATGAAGCACTAACGCCATATCTAGTAATTTTGCTTCCAGTTTTGTATATTTGCTGTCTGGTCTTAACAGATGAAGGATATTCTCTGCTGTAGAAAGTTCTGGATCTGGAAGATGAATGAATAAACTTTCTCCTCTCTCATAATGATTGTATGCCTGATATGCATATACAGAAAGTACAGGGAATAATGCGATCAGCTGAATGCACTGACGCAGTACATTTGGCAGTGAAATATCACTTGCATTGTCATCATATGAAAATAATGTTAAGACGCTTCGTGCTAATGTATTCATCATGTCACGGCTTGGTGCTTTCATGATGATATCTCTTACAAAGTTTGTAGGAAGCTGTCTGTATTCTCCAAGCATTCCTTCAAACTGTTTTAACTGGTCCTTTTTAGGGAGTTCTCCAAACAACAGTAAGTATGCTGTTTCTTCAAATCCAAAACGATCTTCTTCGATAAATCCCTTTACGATATCCTCGATATCAATTCCGCGGTAATATAATTTACCTTCACATGGCACGATTTCACGGTCGACCATTGTATAAGCATTGATCATGGAAATGTCAGTTAATCCTGCAAGGACACCTTCACCATTACGTTTACGAAGACCTCTTTTTACATCATATTTTGCAAACAACTCTTCATCAATCTTCTTATTACATTTCTTAGCCAGTTCTTTGATCTCAGGGGTTACCTCTGAAAACTTATTCGGCATATCTTTAACCATCGTTTTTTCTCCCTTCTAACAATTGCTATCATTTCTAGTTTACATCATGGTATTTTCCAAGGAATTCTCTTGTTCTTTCATTATCAGAACTGAATACCTCATCTGGAGATGCATCTTCAATGATGACTCCTTTATCCATAAAAATGATCCTGTCTGAAATTTCTTTTGCAAAAGCCATCTCGTGTGTGACGATCACCATCGTGATATTTAGATCTGTCAGTGATTTGATGACTTTTAATACTTCTCCAGTAAGCTCTGGATCAAGTGCAGAAGTCGGTTCATCAAAGAATAAGATCTTTGGTTCCAAGGCTAATGCTCTTGCGATCGATACTCGCTGTGACTGTCCACCAGATAATTCACATGGATAAGCATCTGCCTTTGTCTCAAGACCTAATTTCTTTAACAGCTCCCTTGCCTTCTCTTCTGCCTGTTTCTTAGGTACTCCTGCAACACATACAGGGGCTTCCATTACATTTCTTAGAACACTATAGTGTGGAAACAGGTTAAAGTTCTGAAATACAAATCCTGTTTCCATTAAAATTTCTTTCAAAATATCTTTGCCTGCGTAGACTGGTGCTCCATTCTTTGTCTCAACCAGTGTCTTTCCATCGATCGTGATCGTTCCGGATGTGATCGTCTCTAACTGATTCATACAACGCAGTAATGTTGATTTTCCTGATCCTGATGATCCAATAATTGAAATGATCTCGCCGTCATTGATGTTGAAGGAAATGTCTTTCAATACGGTAAGATCTCCGAATTTCTTCTCTAAGTTTTTAACGGATAAAATACTCATCTTCTTTCCTCCCTAACGATAATAGTTCATTCTTTTCTCAATGACTGAGAATACTTTTGATACAATGGCATTCATGATCAAGTAGAAAATACCTGCTACAACAAGATAGATCATTCCACGGCTTCGTGCCATCTGGTTTGTTGCCACAACGTAAATCTCCATAACACCAATAACATGAGCTAAGGATGTATCCTTAACCAATGTCATACACTCACTTCCAAGGGATGGTGTGATGATCTTTACAACCTGAGGTAAAATGATCTTAAAGAATGTCTGTGATCTGTTAAATCCTAATACTTTCGCTGCTTCATACTGACCTTTTGGAATTGCCTGAATACCACTTCGATAAATCTCTGCAAAATATGCTGCGTAATTTAAAGAAAAACCGATAATTGCCGCTGTCATACGATCAAGGCTTAATCCTGCGATATAATATAGTCCAAAATAGAATCCATATAACTGCAGGATCAGTGGTGTCCCTCTCATGATCAATAGGAAAAATCGAATTGGCATCTGAATGATCAGAAGCTTTGACATTCTTCCTTTAGCAATTATCATACCAAGAATCAGTCCAAAAATCAAAGTCAGAAAGAATAAGATCAATGTAGATTGCAGACCATTTTCAATTAATAACTTTACGATTTCTGGAAAACTTTGTGTTCCATCCATAATTTTCTACTCCTATATTACTTATTTTTATCTATATTTATAAGGGACGGGTTATTCCTTTATAATATCTTTATAAACGGAAAAAGGGCTTTAGCATGTAAGCCCTTTCTTCCTTAAAATTTATTTCTTTAATTATTTGATTGTTGTGATGTCTTCATCAAACCATTTTTCGCTTATCTTCTTTAATGTACCATCTTTTGCCATTGCTTTTAACTGTTTTACAACTTCGTTGCAAAGTGCTTTGTCATCTTTTCTGAATCCAATGACATATTTTTCTTTTGCTACACTGTCTTCTAATACTTTATATTTACCAGCATCTTTCTTTGTGTAGTATTTTGCAACAACTTCATCCATAACAGCCGCATCTAATCCGTGTCCTAAATCATTTAAAATCTGAACATTGTCTGCTAACAGTTTGATCTTTGAATTCTTTAATTCTTTTACACTATCTGCTGCATCAGCTGCTGTAGATCCTGACTGAATTCCAACTTCTGTATCTTTTGTAATGTCTTTTAAAGATTTGATCTTACTGTTTGCTGGTACAATCAGTACCTGATGGTTATCCATGTAAGATTCTGAACATAACATTTCTTTTGCTCTGGCTTTGCTGTATGTAACACCATTCCATAAACAGTCAACTTTCTCTGTATTAAGTTCCTGTTCTTTGGAATTCCAGTTGATTGGCTGTAATTTTAATTTGATTCCCATTCTCTTTGTTACTTCTTTTGCAAGATCGATATCAAATCCTACAATATTATCTTTCTTATCTGTAAATCCCATTGGTGGAAAGGATGAATCAAGTCCAAGAACTAATTCTTTCTTAGACTGTACATCTTTCAATGAGTTATCTGCCTTCTTCTTTTCTTCTTTCTTACCGCATCCTACGAGCATAGATGCTGCAAGTGCGACTGTTAATAACCCGACTAAAAACTTTTTCATAACTTTATCGCTCCTTTATATATTTTATTCAATCAGCACACTACCATGCTAAAGTGTTTGTTTTATAATAGCAAAGTTCTCTTGCTTTGTCAAACCTTATCCTCTGTTTTTTTGTTACATTTCTATTACATATTTATTGAGTTTCCATGAATCTTGTGTTATTCTAGAAGAGTATAAAAGGAGGAGTATCAATGTATTATAAAAAAATACTTGCTGCAGCATTAACTGTTTCATGTATCGGTGGTATCGTACCTGCAAACTCTGTACAGGCAGCAAGTCTTAAGATCCGCTACAGCGGCAAAACACGTTACTATAAAGGAAAACAATTACATGTCAGCTATGCAAATAAGAACCTGTCTTCTAAATATGTTGGCATTCAGATCAATAAAGTCAATATGATCCCTTATTATGACTATCTTGTAAAGCAGGGTCCGAAAGTCAAACGTACTTACTCTAAGAGCAGTGGAAAACTGATCCTTAAGAATGGCGATGACACACTGACAGCTTATGTAGGAAAACGTACATACTACTTAAATGGGGTAAAGAAAACCTTCAGCGTTGCCCCTACAAAGGTAAAATATTATAAGACAAAGAAGACTATCATCTTAATTCCTGCTAATGCGATCGTCAAAGGACTGGGATTAAATTATAAGTATAGTTCTTCTTCAAAAAGGATCTATATCACACAGCCTGTCATTCCTTCAGATTCAACAACACAGGTCCAAACACAACCAAGTGGTTCTGTGCAGTATACAAATTATAATAAGAGTTTATCAGCTTATGTAACTGCAGAGAAAAAACAACATCCAACTTACGGTGGCAAGAGCATCAGTACATCAACTTACACAAGCTATATCGATCCATCAAAGGATACAACAAATAATTTTCAGTTCTTAACACTGGATACATACCGTGAAGTTGATCCAACTGCATATAACAACTTATTAAATAGTAAATTAAAATCAAACAGTGTCTTAATAAATAAAGGAAATGTCTTGATCGCTGCTGCAAAACAGTATAATATCGATCCTGTATATTTACTATGCCAGACAATTCTTGAAACTGGATATGGTACAAGCACCTTATCTCAGGGAAAAGCGATCACAACCGTTGTTTCTGGAAGTTCTGTTGTAAGAGATAGTTCTGGAAATGTCACAGGATTTAAGACTGTCAATGGAAAATATAAAACATCCACAATTTCTAAGAAGATGGTGTACAACCTCTACGGAATCAAAGCCTATGATAGTAATCCTCAGCTTTGCGGATTCAGCTATGCATATTATCAAGGCTGGACAAGTGTCGATGCAGCAATTTATGGTGCCGCTAAGTATGTAAGCCAAGACTATATCCATAATCAGACTTATCATCAAAATACACTTTATAAATTCCGTTACAACCCAAATATCAATTATCTATGGCACGAATACGCAACAGATCCATCCTATGCAAAACAGATCGCTACGATCATGTATAGTCAGTTCCGTAGTGTTTATAGATCAGATGTGTCATTTACATATGATAAACCACACTTCAATTAGATTTTTAATTTTGTAGTTGGCCAACTGTAGATTTTGAGTATATGATAAAAAATAAT
>ENA-OQBV01001105-OQBV01001105.1-human-gut-metagenome-genome-assembly--contig:-NODE-1105-length-14112-cov-2.426528_pt1 | contig 14112 bp, 12 predicted proteins | sample MGYA00242750_ERZ504559 | MGnify/ENA primary metagenome ERZ504559 (study PRJEB26092, sample SAMD00036230) | human gut metagenome | host: Homo sapiens | study: EMG produced TPA metagenomics assembly of...
TGGAAGCGGAGAACCTGACGGCCCGGACGGCAGATCTGCATTTCACGGTGGAAGTGGAAAACCATCTGGACGAGGCAGCAAAGGCTGTGGTGAAGACTTCGGTCTATGAACTGGATTCGCTGGACTGCCTGGGCAAGCGTGTACTGCGCTTTGACGACCAGACACTGGAGCTGCCTTCGCAGGGAAGCGGGAAGGTAGATATGCAGAAGACACTGGACGACTGCAAGCGCTGGGACATCGAATCGCCCAACCGCTACATGGCTTGCGTGACGGTACAGGTGGACGGCAAGGAGACCGACCGTTATTACACGCCGTTTGGAGTACGCGAAATCAGTGTTTCACGCGAAGGCTTTTTCCTGAACGGGCGCCGCGTAGAGATCAAGGGTGTCTGCAATCATCACGACTTGGGTGCACTGGGTGCAGCATTCAATATGAGTGCCCTAGAACGTCAGTTCCGCATCATGCAGGAAATGGGCTGCAATTCCATCCGTACCTCTCATAATCCTCCTGCTCCCGAGGTCCTGGAACTGGCCGATAAAAAGGGCATCCTGATCATGGACGAAGCCTTCGATGCCTGGGCCAGCGGCAAACGTGAATGGGATTACAACAAGCTGTATGAGGAATGGCACAGAAAAGACCTGGAGGCTCTGGTACGTCGTGACTGGAATCATCCTTCCGTCGTATTCTGGTCGATCGGAAATGAAGTCATGGAACAGCAGAATGTAGAAATGACGAAACATCTGGTGGATATTGTCAAGTCACTGGACAAGACCCGTCCTGTGACAAACGGATATAATGATCCGAATGGCGGACGGGCTTCGGGAGCCAGTATGGCTCTGGACGTGATGGGTGTCAATTATTTCTTCTATGAACAGGCCAGATGGGATGCTGATGAACGCTATAAGAACAAGCCGACAATCGGTACGGAAACTTCTTCCTGCCTGAGCACACGTGGCGTTTATTTTATGGGAGATACGCTCCGCAAGGATTATCAGATCACTTCGTATGATAAGGATGCTCCAGGCTGGGGCTGTACTCCTGACCGGCAGTTTGCTACGAACTTCCAGTTTCCGCATCTGCTGGGCGAATATGTCTGGACAGGCTTTGACTATCTGGGTGAACCGACTCCGTTCAATTCCGACAATACCAACCTGCTGAATTTTCCGGACAGACCCGTCGAAGCGGGCTGAGCTGGAGAAGCAGCTGGCTGAACTGGAACGCACGCAACCGCCTTCTCGCAGCAGTTATTTCGGCATTGTCGATCTGGCCGGTTTCCCTAAAGACCGTTATTATCTGTATCAGTCGCATTGGCGTCCGGATCTTCCGATGGCACATATCCTGCCTCACTGGAACTGGGAAGGCCGTGAGGGACAGATCATACCGGTACATGTCTATACTTCGGGTACGGAGGCCGAGCTGTTTGTCAATGGCAAGAGCTATGGCCGCAAGGTGAAAGAAACAGGCAAGGATTTCCGTCTGGTATGGGACAGTGTTGTCTATCAGCCGGGCTGTGTGAAGGTTGTTGCCTACAAGGACGGAAAACAATGGGCGGAAGATGAGGTACAGACCACAGGCAAGGCTCAGAAGATCCGGTTGTCGGCAGACCGTGCTTCCGTTGCAGGCAGTGAAGACGAACTGGCCTTCGTAACCGTGACAATCGTGGATGGCTCCGGACAGAAAGTACCGACCGCCTGTTTGCCACTGAAAGTAGAAGTGACAGGCTCTGGTGAACTGGTCGCTACGGATAATGGTGATCCGACCTCTTTCACTCCCTTCCAGAGTGCCGGACGGGAATCGTTCAATGGTCTGGCATTGGCCATTGTCCGCGGCAAGAAGGGAGCTGCGGGAAAAATGCAGGTACAGGTAAGTGGAGCCGGTCTGGAATCTGCTTCGCTGGAAATTGAAGTGAAATAGCAGGAATGATCTTATGAAAAGCAGAATATCGATGATTGTAGCCGGACTACTGGATGGCTGGTATGGCTATGGCACAACAGGCGGAAATAGACAGATACGAATGTAGAGTGGGATACTCCTTCTGAAAATTCGGCAGGATCAATGCCGTTGGGGAATGGAGAACTTGGGGCTAATCTTTGGGTAGAGAAGCAATGGAGACTTGCTGTTCTATCTCTCCCGGACAGATGCCATCAGTGAGGCAAACCGGCTGATGAAGATGGGACGGGTGCGGGTTTCCCTGTCACCGAATCCCTTTCGGGAAGGGTTGCCGTTCTCACAGCAACTGGTGCTGAAGGACGGAGCGATTTATGTCACAGCCGGGAAAGACGGAGAAGCTGTGAAATTCAGTTTCTATATGGATCCGGATCAGGAAACGGCCTATCTGCAAATGAAGGGAGAAGTTCCCTATCAGGTGAAGGTGACGGCTGAGTCCTGGAGAAAAGAACCCCACGTGATCACAAAAGGCGAAGCGCCTTCTGCCTGGTTGAACGAAATGCCTTCCTGGGTGCATATCGAAGAATCGGCTGATGTTTTTCAGTCGGAAGGGAAGGACATTGTGTGGTATCATCAGAACGAAAGCTCGGTATATGACCTGATCATAAAACACCAGAAAAAAGAAGCTGTCGCTGCCAATTTCCCGGATCCGGTCAGAAACCGTATCTGGGGAGTAGACATGTCGTCCAAAAGGGTTGGAGAAAGTGAATGATTCCACGTTTCAGTCTCCGAAAGGCATCCGCCAGTGTGAGTTGAAGCTGGTCACTCATTCTGCACAGTCGGCATCGGTTGCAGAATGGAAAAAGGAAGTGAACCGACAGGCCCGGAAGACTTCTGCAGAAAAAGCATTGCAGGCGAGCCGGAACTGGTGGACTGATTTCTGGAAGCAAAGCTATATTTATGTGGACATACCTGAAGATCCGGATTTTGCTTATCGGCTGACCCAGAGCTATATTCTCCAGCGATATATGCTGGCCGGAAGCGGACGGGGGAATTTCCCGGTCAAGTTTAACGGCTCGATTTTCACTACTGATCCGAAGTTTACGAGAGCATCTGCGGATTATTCTCCGGACTACCGTAACTGGGGAAATGATTTCTGGTGGCAGAATACACGTCTGCCGTATTATGCCATGCTGGCAAATGGTGATTTCGATCAGATGCAGGCTCTTTTTGATTTCTATCTGAGCCGGATGTCTGCATTCCGGACATTGGCAGCCAAATATTATCAGGCAAAAGGTGCGTTTATTCCGGAAACGGTGACTGTTTTCGGAACCTATGCAAATGGCGATTATGGCTGGGAGCGGGAAGGCCATTCACCGAATGAAGTATTGAACATCTATATCCGTCACATCTGGGTTCAGGGCCTGGAGCTGAGCAAACTGATGCTGGATTATGCTTCTTACAGTGGTGATGAGGCCTTTTTGCGGGAAAAGGCATTGCCGGCTATCAAAGAGTTTATACTCTATTTTGATTCACGTTTCCGGAACGGACAGGGAAAGATCCATATCACACCGACCCAGTCAGTGGAAACATACTGGTATGGGGTGGAGAATGACATGCCGTCAGTGGCCGGTCTGCACTATGTACTGGGAGCATTGGAGAAACTGCCGTCTCATCTTTTGCCGGAACCGGACCGTCAGTATTATCTGCAGCTGAAGAAAGATTTGCCCGGACTGCCTCAGAAGCGGATTGCTCAGGGAGATATTTTCCTTCCGGCAGAAGTATTTTTGGAGCTTCGTACGAATGTGGAAAATCCGGAACTGTATGCGGTCTTTCCGTTCGGACTGGCAAAACTTCTCGAATGAGTTGTGTCAGACGGGGATCCGTACGTTCCGATACCGGAATTTTGACAGCTGGTATGGCTGGGGACAGGACGGACGAGGAATGCTGCAATTCTGGGACTGGTAGATGAGGCTGCGGAGGATGCTGCGGAAAAAGGTCGGGGAACACCAATCCCGAATCACCGGATTTTCGTGGGCCATGTGGGGGACCGATGAATTGATGACATGGGGTGCCCGGATCAGGATCACGGGAAGCCAATCTGATGCTTACCTTGCAGATATGGTTTGCAGATTTGACAAGGCATATTTGCTGCCTTGCTGGCCTGAAAACTGGAATGTATCATTTAAGTTGTATACATCACGGGAAACCCAAATCGAGGGACAGTATAAAGAGGGACGTCTGACATTCACTCGGCAGGGAGATATGGAAGTCGTTGAGGCAAATAAACGGTAAAAACGGATGAATCTATGAAACACAGATCTGTATATCGGCTGAAACTGGCCGTCTGTATGTTATTGACGGCCACTGGGGGAGTGAAAGCCCAGGAACTGGTTCCCTATAAGAATCCGGATCTTCCGGTAGAGGTTCGAGTGAAGGACTTGTTGCAGCGGATGACGCTGGAGGAGAAGGTGGATCAGTTGAACATGAAAAGTCTGAATGCCTTGCAGACAGACAATGCCGGGCAGGTAACGGACAGCTCTCTGGTCCGGCTCTTTCAAGGCCGGAGCATCGGTTGCCTGGAAAGCCCTTTTGTGGAACATCATAAGGTGGCCCTCTACGCTGAGGCTGCTGATCATTATTTACGGACACAGACCCGTTTGGGGATTCCGGCCATACAGATCGCAGAATGTCTGCATGGGCAGATGGCTTTGGGTACGACAATCTTTCCGCAGGCAATAGGTCTGGGGTCCACCTGGAATCCGGAGCTGATCAGGCAGATGGCTTCGGCAATTGCGGCAGAGGCATCCCTGTCGGGAGTTGACCAGGCACTCTCGCCGTTGTTTGATCTGGCACGTGATCCGCGCTATGGCCGGGTGGAAGAATGTTACGGAGAAGATCCCTGGCTGGTGAAAGAAATGGGAGTTGCTTTTGTGACGGGTATGCAGGGAGAAGCCAGCCAGACCCGGTCAGGGATAGCAGAAGGAAAACTGGCTTGTACGGCCAAGCATTTTGTCGCTTACTCGGTACCGGAGGCAGGAATCAATCTGGCTCCCTCGCTGGTGGGAGAACGGACTCTGCGTGAATTGCATTTTGTGCCGTTTAAGGCTGCGGTCCAGGAAGCCAATGTATATAGTCTGATGCCCGGATATCATGAAGTGGATGGAGTTCCGGTTCATGCCAGTCATTGGCTGCTGACGGACGTGTTGCGGAAGGAATGGGGATTTGGCGGTTATGTCTTTTCGGATTATGGAGCCGTGGGCATGCTGGATAATTTCCATTACACGGCGGCTGATCCGTCCGAGTCGGCTGTTCAGGCCCTGACCGCTGGAGTTGATCTGGAAGCACCGGGAAGTTATGCCTATGGACATCTGGAAAATCTGGTCAGGGAAGGAAAAGTGCCGGAAGCCCTGGTGGATTCGGCGGTCGTCCGTATTTTGCGGGTGAAGTTCAAGCTGGGACTGTTGAACGGCCTTTCCATTATTCGGAGAAGAAAGCGAAAGCTGTTGTACACCGGCAGGAACATGTAGATCTGGCTCAACGGATAGCCGAAGAGTCTGTGGTTTTGTTGAAGAACCAGGACCGCACACTTCCTCTGGTCAGGAACAGACTGAAGCGTATTGCTGTGATCGGGCCGAATGCCGATAAAGTGCAGTTTGGTGATTACAGTATCACGAAGAACAATGACTATGGGGTAACTGTACTGGAAGGCATCAGGCGGTATGCCGCAAGGAAGTGGAAGTCAGCTATGCGGAAGGTTGCGGTATTACCTCCTTGTCGAAAGACGGTTTTGCAGAAGCAGCCCGTCTGGCCCGGGAAAGTGATGTCGTTGTACTGGTACTTGGAGGCACCAGTGTCATTTATTCAGGAATCGGTTGGGGAGATGCCAATTCGAAGGAAGTCAATACATGCGGTGAAGGCTATGACCGGAATGAACTGAATTTTCCCGGAGTACAGGCCGAGTTGCTGGATCTCGTATCCGGTCAGGGGAAGCCGGTGGTACTGGTCATGCTGAATGGCCGTCCTTATACCATTCCCGAAGAGGTGAAAAAGGTGGATGCCGTGCTGGAAGCCTGGTATCCGGGTGAAAAGGGAGGAGATGCGATTTCCCGGATCCTGTTTGGAGAAGTCAATCCTTCCGGACGTTTGTCTGTGACATTTCCTCCGACCACCGGACATATCTCCATGTATGCGAATCACAAGCCTTCAGGCAAAGGATATTACCGGCAGCGGGGTACTCTGCAGAAGCCCGGCCGCGATTATGTTTTTTCCTCACCGGATCCTTTGTTTTGTCTGGGATATGGCTTGAGTTATACGACTTTTGAGTATAGCCAACTGGAGATACAGAATCACATGGCATCGAAAGGGGAGGTACTGGTGAGTTGTATGCTGAAGAATACAGGAGATGTAAAGGGTGCGGAAGTGGTGCAGCTTTATGTCCGTGACAAGATCAGCAGTGTGACAACTCCGGTGAAGGCTTTGAAAGGCTTTTCCAAGGTTGAACTGAATCCCGGAGAAAGCAGGAAGGTTACGCTGGTGCTGAAGAAGGATGATCTGAAGCTGTGGAATGCAGCGATGGATTTTGTACTGGAACCGGGAGATTTTGAAGTCTTTGTCGGTGCATCCGTAGAGGACATCCGGCTGAAAGGGAATTTTAAGGTGGAATGAGACAGCGTTGATATGGAGCAGGTAAACATAGGTTTTTATATTGTTGAATATCGGATATGCCATACATCATGCGGACTGGAATTACCAGCGCGTAAGCAGTCCGTTTGCGCGGATTTATCTGGTGAAGGGAGGTACGGCCAAACTGCATCTGCCCGATAAGGTGCAGATTCTGCTGCCCGGCCATCTGTATATCATACCTCCCTTCACCTTCCACAGCTATGAGTGTGACGGTGATTTCTCTCTGTATTACATTCACATATACGAACCCAGCAGGCGGTAAAGAGAATCCTGGAGGACTATATCTATCCGACCGAGATAGACGCATCTCCCTTTGATGTTGCACTGGTGGAGCGCTTGATGGAGATTAATCCGGAACGGCAGCTGAAAGGATATAATCCTTCGGACTACGACAATCCGCAGACGCTGATGCTGAACATCCGCCGTAATCTGCTGCTGAAGCCCTTTGAGATTTTTGAGACACAGGGGATCCTGCTTCAAATCCTGTCACGTTTTCTGAAATGTGCCCAGCACCGGTATGAAATAACCGATACGCGCATCTGGAAAAGTATTCGGTATATACGGAAGAATATTGACAAGGAAATAGAACTGGATACGCTGGCCGGAATTTCATGCCTTTCCAAGGATCATTACATCAGACTTTTCAAGAAGGAAATGAAGATGACTCCCGTAAAATACATCAATCAGAAAAAAATCGAGAAAGCCCAGATCCTGCTGTTTTCCGGGAATCTGTCAGTCAAGGACATTGCCTATACTTTGTCTTTCAATAATGTGTCTTATTTCAACAGACTTTTCAAAAGTTTTGTGGGTTGTACACCTGTGGAGTATAAGAATGAGCAGGGCACACTGATGATGAAGATGCAGGAAAAAAACGGCTGAAATCTGCCTGATGTCGATATTGTGTTATCTATGAACTGTTTTGTTTGAGAAATGAAGCGAAAAATGTGCTTCATTTGCAAAAAATTAAATGAGGAACACAATGAAAAAAAAGGCTGTCTTTATTTTATCTGCGTTGGCTTTGCTTTCATCCTGCAAGCCGTCAGCTTCATCATCAAGTGATGATATCCTGTCTGTAACTTCACCGGAAGGTACTGCCGTATTTCAGGATAACTGGGAGAATATAGGGGCAAACTATCAATGTCCGGACTGGTTTACAGATGCGAAGTTTGGTATTTTCATCCATTGGGGAGTATATTCTGTGCCGGCATTCAAAAACGAATGGTATGCCCGGAGTATGTATGTACAGGGATCGGATGAATATAAGCATCATCTGGAGAAGTATGGCAAGCATACTGATTTTGGTTACAAGGACTTTATTCCGCTTTTCAAGGCAGAAAAATTTGATGCGCACGAATGGGTATCACTCTTTAAAGGAAGCAGGAGCAAAATATATTGTTCCGGTGGCTGAACACCATGATGGTTTTGCCATGTATGACAGTGATCTGAATCCGTGGAACGCGGTAAAGATGGGCCCAAAAAAGGACATTATCGGTTTGCTGAAAACCGAAGCTGAAAAGGCGGGGACTGGTATTCGGCCTTTCAAGCCACCGTCTGGAAAATGCCTGGTTCTATAACGGAGGTATGCTTTTCCCGTCGGATGTGCAGGACTCCACTCTGTCCATCTATGGTTTCCGCCTGCCTGAATCCGATAAATATAACGACGAGGTCGGTCTGGATCTGCTGGCTCACACTAAAGAGCTGGTTGACAAGTATCAGCCTCAGCTTATCTGGTTTGACTGGACTGTTGGCAACGAAGTCATCCGGCCTTACTTTAATAAATTCATGGCCTATTATTACAACTGTGCGCTTGATTGGGGCAAAGGGGTTGTAGTCAATACCAAGGAAGGGTATCCCACCAACGTGCAGATCGGGGATGTGGAACGTGGAAAGCTGGATAAAATCCGCAAGTATCCCTGGCAGACCGATACCTCTGTCGGTAAAAAGGCATGGGCTTATATTGACGGTGAAGAAAATAAGACCCCGGATCAGATTGTGCATGATCTGATTGACATTGTGAGCAAGAACGGAAACCTGTTGCTGAATATCGGACCGCGTGCGGACGGAACCATCACTGAAGAGCAGAAAAATGTGTTGCTGGCCATCGGAGGCTGGCTGAAAGTGAACGGTGAGGCGATCTACGGTTCACGTCCGTGGGTGAGATCAGGAGAGGGCAGTACGAAATCGACATCCGGATCGTTCTCGGATAACACAGCTGTCGCTTATACAGCTCAGGATATACGGTTTACGACCAAGGGAAACACCCTGTATGCCATTGTGCTGAACTGGTCGGACAAGGACGTCCTGATTCATTCGCTGGATAAGACAGGACTGGGTGACTCCAAAATTTCGGCTGTTTCCATGCTGGGCTCAGACGAGAAGATCAGCTGGCAGGCTACGGACAAGGGACTGAAATTGTCATTCCCTGAAAGCAAGCCCTGTGCATTTGCTTATACGTTTAAGATTACTTTCGACAAAATGGCCGGCTCCCAGCTTGAAAATGAGATGGTAGATGTGCCTATGGTTCATGCCGACTAACCGGCTCTGCATAAGTTTCAAAGTTAAGATGCAATCCAAATCAAATGCAAAGACCGGGTGTTTTACACGCCGTGTTATTTATTATTGCTAATATTTTCTACTATTCAGCTGATTTATTCAGAACATTACTAATCTATTTTATATGAAAAAACTTGCAATTTCTCTTTCTTTGTTTCTTATGTATTCTTTTTCATCTTTCGGGTTTAGCCCGAAAGATGAAAAAGTTATTGCAGACTTTTTAAACCTCAAGTTTGGTATGTTCATTCATTATAATATGGGAACTTACCACCAGGAGCAATGGGCTTACCCGTTTCACGACCCCAAATCTTTTCAGCCTACTCATCTGGACTGTTCGCAATGGGCAGAAGGGGCTAAAAGTGCCGGCATGCGCTATGCGGTCTTTACAGCCAAACACCATGACGGGTTTTGCTTATGGGACTCCAGTGTGACGGGATATGACATTGCAAGTTCCAATTACCCGAAACGGGATTTGGTAAAAGAGTATGTCGATGCGTTTAGAAATGCGGGGATTATACCTGGACTGTTACTTTTCTGTAATGGACTGGCATCATGGCATTAACAAGGGTACGGTTAATGCAGAAAACATCAGCTTCATGAAGAAACAGCTTACGGAACTACTTACTAATTATGGTGAGATTCTTTGCATCGTCATCGACGGATGGGGTTCTAAATGGGGAGGACCTACCTTTGAAGAGTTGCCTTTCCATGTGCTGGCCGACCATATTCATTCTATTCAGCCTAACTGTCTGGTTATTAACCATAGTTGTAACACTTCTTTAGACCAGACCCAGATTGTTCACTATGAAGCAACGCATGGACAGCATTGTCCTAATGACAATACCATCCCCTCCCAACAAGGTCCTACCCTGCAGAAAGCCTGGTTCTGGGAACCAGGCTTTGAAAAGGACACTCTGAAATCTGTGTCCGACATTAAAAACGAATTAAATTTTGCAAATACGCACTATACCAATTACCTGCTGAACGTTTCTCCCAACGATAGAGGGTTGCTGGATAAGAATGTAATGGACCGACTGAGCGAAATTGGCAGATCGGTTACGGTTTCGGAAAAGAAATTACAGTCTTGCCCGCCGTGGCTCCTGTCAACAGGGGGGTGAAGCGTCACTGCGTCAAGCGAGAAAAAAGGTTATGAAGCGAAAAATGTAATTGATGCCAGCTTGCATACGAACTGGCAGTTTATGGAAGGAGATTCGGAAAAATGGGTTGAACTGGATTTTGGCAAGCCGACAACTTTCAACAAAGTGATTTGCGGTGAATTTTACAGCCAGATCCGAAAATTCAAAATCGAGGCTTTAGTTAAGAACAAGTGGGTGAAAATTGCCGACGGAAACACGATGGGAGTAAATTTTCATGCCACATTCAGGAATGTAACCGCACAAAAGTACCGGCTGACCATTCTTGCATGCGAGGGCTTGCCTTTACTTTCCGAAATAACATTCGTGAACTATTAATCAACGAAACTAATACTTAATGATTGCATATGAAAATACAAGGATATGAAGTCCGGAAATTTGCCGGACCTACCAAAAGGTATTGTCAGATACTTAATTTGAAGGATGACCAGGATCTGATCGAAGCTTATCGCCGCATTCACAGCCAAGAGAATGCCTGGCCTGAAATCAGGGCAGGCATACGTGAGGTCGGCATTCTGGAGATGGAAATTTATATTTCCGGGAACCAGTTGTGCATGATTGTGGAAACTCCGGCCGATTTTGACTGGGAAACGGCTATGAGCAGACTGGCAACCCTGCCGCGGCAGGCTGAATGGGAAGACTATGTTGCCCGCTTTCAGCAATGTGCTGAGCATGCATCGTCCGGCGAAAAATGGAAAATGATGGAGCGTATGTTTTACCTCTATGAGTAGAATTTGTTATAGATCAACCTTATAAAATACTTATACATGAAATATCGTGAATTGGGAAAAACAGGAATGATGGTTCCTGTTTTGAGCTTCGGTGCTTCCTCCCTGGGTGGAGTGTTTCATTCCGTACGTGAGGAGGATGCCATAGAAGCTGTATTCACAGCCATTGATAATGGGCTGAATTTTATCGATGTGTCACCTTATTATGGACACTATAAGGCCGAAACGGTGCTGGGAAAAGCCTTGAAGGAAATTCCGAGGGATAAATATCTTCTGTCCACCAAAGTGGGACGTTATGGAGAGAACGGAGTGAATACGTGGGACTATTCTGCCAGAAGAGCGACAGAAAGTGTATACGAAAGCATGGAAAGGCTGCATGTGGATTACATAGACCTGATCAATGTCCATGACATCGAATTTGCGGACTTGCATCAGGTGGCCGAAGAAACACTTCCGGCGCTGGTGGAACTGAAACAGAAAGGTCTGGTGGGCCATGTGGGCATTACCGACCTGCAGCTGGAGAACCTGAAATGGGTAATTGATCATACCGCGCCGGGAATGGTGGAGTGTGTGCTCAACTTCTGCCACTACTCCCTGAATGATGACAAGCTGGCTGATTTTCTGGATTTCTTCGAAGAAAGAGGTCTGGGGGTCATCAACGCTTCTCCTCTTTCGATGGGACTGCTGACCCAGCGGGGAATTCCGGAATGGCATCCGGCTCCCAAACCTTTGGTTGAGGCTTGCCGGAAGGCTGTAAGATATTGTACGGAACAGGGATATCCGATAGAGAAACTGGCGATACAGTTTGCTGTCAGCAATCCCCGCATTCCTACCACACTGTTCAGCTCTGCCAATCCGCAAAGCATTTTGAAGAATGTCAGCTATGTCGAAGAACCCATCGACTGGGAGCTGGTAAGAAAGGTACAGGAAATCATCGGCGACCAGATGCGTGTAAGCTGGGCTAACTCTTAAATCGCGGAAAAATGGATTATACAATTATTGATGCTCACTCACATCTCTGGCTGAAGCAGGATACGGTGGTGGACGGCCAGATTATCCGTACCGGAAAAAACGGACGGTCACTCTTCATGGGCGAGGTCAGGCAGATGCTTCCTCCTTTTATGATTGACGGATGCAACAGTGCCGAGGTCTTTTTGTCCAACATGGATTATGCGCAGGTAGCGGCGGCAGTGGTCACTCAGGAATACATTGACGGAATACAGAACGACTATCTGCAGGAAGTGGCAGAAAAATATCCCGACAGATTTCTGGTATGCGGTATGTGTGAATTCAGGAAACCGGGATATCTGGAACAGGCCCGGGAACTGGCCGGAAGAAATTTCAAGGCTATCAAGATTCCTGCACAGCGCCTGCTGCTTCCCGAGGGAAGGGTATCTCTTGTATCCGACGAGATGATGAGCATGTTTCACCTGATGGAAGACAAAGGAATGATCTTGTCCATTGACCTGGCCGACGGAGATTTGCAGGTCGGCGAGATGGAAGAAATCATCAGTGAATGTCCCGGACTTAAAATTGCGGTAGGACATTTCGGCATGGTAACCCGTCCGGACTGGCTGAAACAAATCAGACTGGCCCGCCATCCGAATGTATTTATCGAATCGGGCGGTATAACCTGGCTCTTCAACGATGAGTTCTATCCGTTTAAAGGAGCTGTCAGGGCCATACGGCAGGCAGCGGACGAGGTGGGCTTTTCCAAACTGATGTGGGGATCGGATTTATCCGCGCACCATCACAGCCATTACTTACCGCATGTCATACGATTCATTGTCAAGTCGGACGAATTGAGCAGAGAGGAAAAGGCTTTGTTCCTGGGTGAAAATGCCAGGGCTTTTTACGGGTTTAAGGACTTGCCTGTATTGCCTTACATCAAGAATATGTCTGAATGAAAAAGTCCGGTATATGAATCATACCAATTAAACATGAAAGCAGTACAGATAACAGAACCCCTGAAAGTACAGGTGGTTGATATGGAAATACCGGCTCCACAGGAAGGAGAAGTCCTGTTGAGCATCAGATATGTAGGTTTTTGCGGATCGGATCTGAATACTTATCTGGGAAAGAATCCGATGGTGAAAATGCCGGTAATACCCGGACATGAGATCGGGGCCGTCATTGAAAAGGTGGGTGATGGGGTGCCCGGTCATCTGCATGAAGGAATGACCGTGACGGTAAATCCATATACCAATTGCGGCAAGTGTGCATCGTGCAGAAACAGAAGGGTAAATGCCTGTGAGCACAACGAAACGCTGGGAGTACAGCGCAACGGTGCCATGAAGGAGTATATTGCCGTACCCTGGGAGAAAGTAATACCGGCCGAGGGGATCAGCACACGCGACTGTGCGTTGATTGAGCCGATGAGTGTCGGATTCCATGCCGTTTCAAGAGCACAGATCACGGATATCGATACAGTCATGGTGATAGGTTGCGGCATGATCGGTCTGGGTGCTGTGATCCGTGCAAGCATGCGGGGAGCAACCGTGGTGGCTGTTGACCTTGATGATGAAAGCTGGAACTGGCCAGACGTATCGGGGCTGCCTATACCATCAACTCCAAAACCGAGGACGTACACCGAGCGGTTGCAGCAAAATCACGGGCGGATTCGGGCCGGACGTGGTGATTGAAGCAGTAGGAAGTCCTGTCACCTATGTAATGGCAGTCAACGAAGCCGGATTTACCGGACGGGTGGTCTGCATTGGCTATGCTAAAAGTGAGGTCTCTTTCCAGACGAAATATTTCGTGCAGAAAGAACTGGACATCCGCGGCTCGCGCAATGCACTTCCGGAAGATTTCCGGGCGGTGATCCATTATTTGCAGCAAGGCAACTGCCCCAAACGACGAACTGATTTCAAAGATTGTGAACCTTGAGATGCAGAAAAAAGCCTTGCATGACTGGGCTGAGAACCCGGGAAAGGTATTCCGCATTCTTGTAAATTTCAAATAAGTATGGAAAGCTGAATAGCAGTACGGCACATAAGGCAAGTAGACCGGAACGTGTCATCCAGTTAGGAGAAGGCAATTTTCTCCGCGCTTTGTCGACTGGATTATCTCCAATATGAATGAGAAACCGACTTTAACGGAAGTGT
>ENA-OQBV01001106-OQBV01001106.1-human-gut-metagenome-genome-assembly--contig:-NODE-1106-length-14111-cov-2.843750_pt1 | contig 14111 bp, 16 predicted proteins | sample MGYA00242750_ERZ504559 | MGnify/ENA primary metagenome ERZ504559 (study PRJEB26092, sample SAMD00036230) | human gut metagenome | host: Homo sapiens | study: EMG produced TPA metagenomics assembly of...
CCAAGCGATAATCCCGCCAGCAGTGACAAAATCCTCCTACAAATTTTGCCGGCAGCACACGCCACCATTTCTGCGATAATTTCCCGCCATCTCTCCTTCCAGCTGTGGGATCCCGCTCCCTGAGATCATCGGCTCCCACTTCACAAGCAAGCCTACAATAACCGCAAACAGTACCAAAATAACGAACCACAAACACATCTTGACCGGAGAACCTTTTGCATAATGCAAAAATCATCTGCAGCCAACTCTCCTACATATGCCAGCACAAGCCGGTATAGCAGCACAATTCCCCGCCCGCACTGCTCCAACTAGCAAGACCTTCTCCAATCAACACCATATGAAATCGTTCCGCTCTGTTTAGAACGTACGACGTATCCTTTTTCACTTTTCTCTCACTCCTATTTTATTTCTGCATCTTCCAACGTTTTATAGCCATAAAATGCCGTTGTATAGCGCATGATTTCTTCTGTCATATTTTTTTGTTCCTGCACAAACGCCACAATACGTCTTCCATAGAGCACCAATGTCTGCATAGAATATGTCTTAAGTTCTCCCCGCAGATAAGTCTCAAAAGAAATATCATACAGTGTATCTTCCGATGTGTGGATGATTCTTGCCTGTCCGGACAGGTGCGGATATTTTTCAGCAAACTCCTCTCGCCATCCAACCTGAATCGCCACAATCTGCTCAACCATAGCCTGTTTTTCTTCTGAAATCTTCGGAAGTCCCGTGGCAATCGCTTCGTATTCTTTTGGAGCTGTAGACTCCATCATATAAGCATACTTTTCCATCACCAGATTTCTTCCCTGCGCTTTTCCCTCTTGAAGATCCTGCCAGTAACTCTCCAAAAGAGGCAGATCCCATATCAAAAACTGGCTTTTGCGCATCACATCAAACGTCTCAAAATCATCCTGACACGCAGCACGCCCGCCTGTATTTCTCACATTTTGAAACATCTCCCACTCCATTTCTACAATTTGTTCTATTATCGGATTCATCTCTTCTTTCGCCTCCAAAATTCTTTCCACATGCAATTCCAAAAACGTCTCCTCCCCATATGTCAGGTTTTGTCGTTTCAGTTCTTCTAACAGCCTTGCACAAATTTCTTCCACCACGCTCTCCCGTTCTCCTTCTGAAGAAAGTACCTGTTCAAACAGCGGTTTCAATTCACTTAAGCGTTCTAGATTTTCAAGACCTCTCCACGCCCATTTATAATACGGCATATACCTTCGATTCAAAAGATATGCTGTCCGCATTCCTTCCCGCACAAATTCGTCTAGCGCAAGATTTGCTGCTACAATATCATTTCGTTTTTTACATCTTCCATAATTATACTGCCCGGCTTGTGCTGTCAGCGCAACGGCATTTGCAAGTCTTCGTTTCCAGACAGCAAATGGCATTCCATTTTGCAGTTGTTCCCGAATTGCCGAAAATTCTCCCAATGGGTCATCAAACATCTCCCCATTCACTGCCATGGCAAGTTTTTCGTCTTCCATCTCACTCCATGCACCGTTTCCGGTAAACTCTTCATAAAATTCAGGAATACTTAGCACTCCCACACGTCCGCCTCCTCGCTTTGAAGTATTCCGTGCCGGATAACCCATAAAAGCCTTCGGGAGCGCCTCATATGCTTCCTGCATCTTTTGACCTACTTTTTCATAGTCTTTCTCCGTAAGCCAAAGACAGAATCCCGGTCCAAAATCATGATCCTTTGACCACATGTCGTCAAACCCGAGACACTCTGAGCCATGCCCAACAAGACCTGCTGCCACACGATCTGCATATTCTGGAAATTGCTCTTTTAGCATCGCTTTCCCGTAAGTCTCATAGTAGCATTTTGACATTCGAGACCTGAAATCTCTTTTTTCGGTCTTCGTATGTTCTCATAAGTTTCTTTCGCCTCTTTTTTCAGATACTCTGCCTCTTTTGCAAATCCAGCTTTCGAAAGCACAATTGCGCAGTTTTCACAAGTCATTGCATAAGACTCATTCTTCCCAAAATGCGCCAAAATCTCCCGCAATGCTTCTGTATAGGCCGAAATTGCTTTTTCCAATTCTCCCTGCTCATAGTGCCCCTGTGCAAGAAGTGCCAACGCACCGCAATAGTGCGCATCTTTTTCTTCACATTCCTCAAATCGTTCAATCGCCCTCTGCACATATTCAATCCCTTGTGCAAATTCTTCCTTTTCATAGCAGACTGACGCCAGATTTGCATAGGTTGTCGCCTCTTCCACTTTATGATCCGGAAGGTTTCTAACAATTGCAAGCGCCTGCAAAAGACAGCTCTCTGCCGTCCCATAGTCTTCTTTTTGCTGAAATGCCATACTCATATTATTATAAAGTCCCGCCAAACGCTCATCTTGAATTCCAAGATTTTTGAAAATCTGTTCCGCTGCCCGGTACATCGCAATCGCCTTTTCGCACATACCTGCTGCTCGATATGCGGTCGCCGCATTCAAAAGTGTCGTCCCATGCGCCTCACTCTCCTGTAAACCAAGCTCTTTCACCAGTTCCAGCATCTCTTTTGAAATCTTTAGCGCCTCCTCATAGTTGCTGATACTTCTATAGTAACCAATCTGTTCATTTCCCTGAACCAATCTTTCCATTGTTCCTGGATCTATCTGTTTGTTTTCTTCCTGCATTTTGTTTCCTCATTTCCTGCCCCTTTCGGCATTCTTTTACACTATTTTTATTATAGCCAATTTCATGCAGTAACACAACCTGCAGAAATTCTGCAATGTAATCTTAATTTATTTTAATAAATTTATCACTTTTCATTAAACACTTTTTTTGTTACGTGCGTTATAATATTTTTACTATGTACAAGAGAGGATTTTATTTATGGATTCAAGAAATTTAGATCATATAAATTACAGTTACACTGATTCAGAACGCGCTAAAAGAAACGCGCTAAAAAAACGCAGAAGAAAGCAGCTTCTCATACAAAGATGCGTCTTTTTTCTCATCGCCCTGCTTTTTCTGATACTCTTGGGAAAAACAGTATTCTCTATCAAAGAAAAATTATTTCCAAAGATAACGTCTTCCGAAGGGAACAATACTTCTGCAAATAAAGCAAAGAAAAAATTGAATTCACACCGATCCCATCTGACACTGCTTCATTGCCTTCCGATGTCGTGACAAACTTGAATAACATGGCCGCAAGCGACAAGCGTGTCGCAGAAATTGTGAACCACTACGACCAGTATCCTGCTGATTTGCTGGAACTGCTCTCAAAAAATACCGAGGCAACTGATTTCGTTCTAAATTACCCATCTGAAAAGGACAAGCCTTGCGCCGATACAATCGGCGATGTCACAAAAGGGGTAATTCCGCACCTTCTTCAATGGGATACACGATGGGGCTACGGAATCTACGGGGATAATTTTCTAGCCATCAACGGCTGCGGACCAACTTCCCTTGCAATGGTAGTTTCCGGACTGACCGGAGACAATACGATCACCCCATATAAGATTGCACAATATGCAGCTTCCAACGGACTCTATGTTCCGGAATCCGGTTCCAGCTGGGAACTGATGCGGATAGGCGCCAAGCAATATGGAATCACCTCTCAGGAACTTGTATTAGATGAATCTGTTATGGCAAACCAACTCGCTTCTGGGCACCCGATTATCTGTAGTATGCGTCCCGACGATTTACTACTTACCGGACACTTTATTGTGTTGAACGGATATGAGAATGGACAGTTTCATGTCTTGGACCCCAAACAGCAATGCAAACAGTGAAAAGTTGTGGAGCTACGAACGACTTTCTCCACAGATTAATAATCTTTGGGCATTTTCTATTTAAAAAGAAGGAGCCAGATCAATTTGATTCTGACTCCATTCTTTATTTTACTAATTTTTGATTCAGCGGGTAATCTGAAAACAACCTTTCGATACATTCCTCATACACATGCCGTTTTTCTGCCTTTTTGATCTTCTTGGCAGCCTTCTCTGCTCCTTCAAAATAAAATGTATCATGAAAAAACCACAATTTCTTTCATCTTAAAAAGAACCGCCCGGTCTCCCGAAAGAACTTCCTGATTCTTCCTGTAAAATTCAATCTTGAAATGCACGCAATACTTCTTTATCTAAGCTTTTACCCTCACAAATCAGATTCAAAAGTCCTGGATTTACCATCACCCCGCGCCCAAGCATCACACGCTCCACCTGCGGATACTCCTTTTCAAACGCTTCAAAATGCGACTTAATAAACAGGTCCCCATTATAGCAAAGCCGATTTTTGCTTTCTTTCACTGCCTGTCCAAATACTTCCATATTTGGTTTGTTCTTATAAAAATCTGCCCTCACCCTCGGATGGATAATCAGTTCTTCCATCTCGAACTTATTATAAATGTTTAAAAGCCGCTCAAATTCTTCTGGATGCTCCACCCCGATTCTTGTCTTGATGGAAATCTTTGATTCTGTCCGCTCAAAAATTTCGTATAGAAAGCGTTCCAGCTCATCCGGATATCCCAAAAAGCCGGATCCTTTTTTCTTTGCGGTAACTGTCCCAGACGGACATCCCAAATTCAAATTGATTTCTTCATATCCATACTCCCGAAACTCCTGTGCCGTCCGGATAAAATCCTCCGCATTATTAGTCAGAATCTGCGGGACCACACAAAGCCCTTGATTGTGCTGTGGCAGAATTTCTTTCAACTCTTTCGGTTTGAATCCACGATTTGGATGCGGTACGATAAACGGAGTAAAATATTTATCCATTGGATGGAAAAAATGATGGTATACATTCCGATAAACATATGTCGTCAGCCCCTCCAACGGCGCCAGATAAAATTTCATAATTGTCTTCTCCTCTTCTAACGAATTTTAAATGTCTTCGGTGCAAACCGAAACACGCAAAAATATGACAGCGGAATAAAGATGATTGTCACAGCAAGCACTCCCAATGTAAACAGCCATGAACCTGTCTGTATCTGCAGACAAAGATAGCATCCAAAATACACCAGTGCATTTACCACCGAAAAAATAGGGCTTTTCACCGTCTTTTCTTCTGTATATGGCTGCGTGATATAGTACATAAACAGATGAAACAGACAGAAAAATGCGGATAATAGCAAGGAGCCTGCCATCAACGGTATCACTTTCCAAACAGCTAGTATCTCACCACACAGAAGAGTCCAAAGAAGAATCATCCCGCAGATTATAGCCGCCGGAACTGCATCTAGCATCAATAATTTTCTAAGGCGTATCTTAAAATTTTTCAAGATTGCATCTGCTTCCCGGTAATATCCATATTTCAGCAGACTGATATCACAGTTAAAAAACATTGCCTTACAAATTCTTCCACCTGTGGACTCCAAATACATGACAAATACCATGACCGGCATCATCTGCGTCATCGCCTCAAATGTCTTTTGTTTCATCTGCTCTCCCACAAATAACAATGCCACTGCCCCAATCAGTCCAACTGCCAAGATGATGATGATTCTGCTTTTGACCGCTCTTGAAACAATTCTTTTATGGCGTTCAAAGAAAATGGCATTCAAATAGTCATACCCTTCTTTTTCCTCGTATTTTCTCGAGCGCAGTTCCTCTTTGGAAATATCCTTATCCTGAATCTGCACATCTGCAGCCCGAGCCTCTTTTACCGCATCATCCTGCTCTAAAAAATCTTTCAGGCTGACCATCTTTTTCGCAAAAATCGTATATCCCCCATACTTCCACACTTTCGAGAAACAAAACATTCCTACTAACGTGAAACTCAAAAAGACAACAACTTCTGCCATCACATATCTATCAAAAAACAACCTTGGGACTGCTGCCGCCACTCCATATCCGAGTGCTAATATGATTCCAAACATTAAAAATGTTTTTCCTAAAGATTTCCAAAATACTTTTTTCCCTTTTTTCTCGGAATGTCGATAGTGTTGTAAAATTCCGGCATGCCCAATGTATCGTGTAAAAAACAATGATACAACAAACAACGCAGATTCCGCTCCAAATCCAAACCACAATAGCGGTACTAAAAAGCAGATGGTATCTTTCACTCCTTTTAGTACCATCTTGGAGCGATAATGCTGTGCCGCCGGAATCCGCATCACATGCAGCAACACATAATCCTTTTTTGCCCCTTCCGTCAGGTTTGACACCAAAAAACTTCCCGGCAAAAAAGAGAAAATTAAAAACAAGTAGACCATTACTGCTTTTTGATCTACAAAAATCCCTTCTTTTTCCCAAAATCCCTGAATCCAATTCGCCGGCAGCTTAATCATCAGCAAAAAGTACAAAAATGTACCAACAAATGCACCTATCACGGAAAACACAACCGGTATGGCACCAATCGCCTTCTTGATATCCGTCTCTCCATACAGACGGTACGGTATTTTCTCTCCGACAAGCGGTAATTTTCTCACATAATAGAGCAGAACATTGACCTGCTGCACAAAGACAAGCATCCTTCCCTGAATGATGGTATTAATCATGCTGTTCCTCCTTCAGCGCCTCAAAAATCTTCTCTTCAAATTCAGGCGCCCCAATCATATTGTGGTCAATTGCCTCCAGTTTTCCCTGATTCAAAATGACAATCTCATCACATAGATCCTCTGCAAGTTCCAAAATATGTGTCGAAAAAAATAATGATGTGATCTTGCTTCATCGCTTTTAACATCTGCTTAATCTCATGCGCCACAACGACATCAAAAGAAGTCAAAGGCTCATCCAGCAGAATCACCGGAGGCTTCGTAATCAAAAAGCAGATCATCTGCATTTTATTTTTCATTCCATGCGAGTAATCCTTAATCAGACGGTACCAGTCTTCTTCTTTGATCTTAATCATATCAAAGTACTCCGGAATTGACTTTTTATCCTTAATCTTATCTTTATTGATATCAATATAAAACTTGAGAAATTCATATCCTGTCAAAAATTCTGGTAAAATCGGATGCGCATATGTAAATCCGATTTGTGAAAAGTCCAAAATATCATCCGCTCCGTCATATAACGCAATCTCACCGTCACAGGAAATCTCTTTGCTGATACAATTGAAAAGTGTTGTCTTTCCTGCCCCGTTTCTTCCCAACAGACCATATATCTTTCCTTTTTCAAACACAAAACTTGCACCTTTCAGAACTTGTTTTTGATCAAATGCCTTCTGCACTTCTCTGAGTTCCAACCTCATATCTCCACTTCCTCTCCAAATAAAAAAGTAATATTGTATTATTATTTTAATACAATATTACTTTTTCTTCTTTTATTTGTCAATATATTCTTTTGTACCGACTCTATTGTACAACTTCCAAATAGCTGCTGATACAATATAAAGTCTGTCCATTATATTCTACTCTGGACCACCCTTCGTTCGACACGCCGGTACGCACGATGACTTCCCCATTTTTTAATTCTGCAATAACTTCTGATGGCGACTCCACACTAGGACGATTGCGAAGATTTGTCACTTCTTTTGCCGTCACATTTTCAGATACATCCGTAAACTTTGTCTTAAACTCACTTTCAGTCTCCTGCGGCGTCACATAACTCAAATCTGTTGTCAGATAATTGCTGACACAGTACACAGTCTGCCCATTGTAGATTATTCTCGACCAGCCGTTATTTCCCACTCCTGTTCGAACTGCTGTCTCTCCGTTTTTCATGCTTCCTACGATATTATCATCACTTCCTTGTTCCATCGTACTTCGAAGATTCACCTCGTCTTTTGCCGTCACCTGCTCTTCCACTTCTGTAAAATTGACTCCCACCTCTACATTAGCTTCCACTTGCTCTGCTCCGTTTTCATCTACCGCCTGCTGGGACTGACTATATCCGAAATAAGCGACATTAAAGTCAACCGCACCTTTGATTCCGTCCATTTTTCCCTGATTGGTGTACTGCCACATTACATGGTCACCTGTATAGTCAGATTTTGTTTTTTCCGGCCATGTCTGATCCGAGTACTGTGCAACCCAGATACGATAATTTAAAGAAAGATCATCTGCATTCCACAAATTATTGTCATCCAGTTCATTTTTCGCTGCATAGAACATTCCTGTGTAAGATCCTTCTTCAATAGATTTGAGAAATGCATCTGCCAGTTTTGTCCGCTCCTCAACCGAAAGCTCAAACTGTCTGCTGGACGGATTTTGAAAACCTTCACAATTGTAAGCGACCGGATATGTCACCGGATATCCTGAAAGCAGATTCTTCGTCCATTCTGCCTCCTCTTTTGCCTCTTCCTCTGTCACTGCCGTGGAAAAGAAATAAGCTCCGATTTTCAGCCCATTTTTGGATGCTTCCTGCAGATTGTATTTCGCACAGGCATCTTCTTTAATCTCCCCGTTCTTCATACCACGATATCCCACACGGATCATCGCAAAATCAATTCCGCTGTCCGCAACTGCCTTCCAGTCGATATTCCCCTGAAATTCAGAGACATCGATTCCGGTTGTGATCTCATCTGTCTCATATTGAGATGCCTTCAAGTCCGGAAGCTGCACTTTTGCTTCCTCTTTTTCTTCTTCAATCTTTGCCTGCGGATCTTCCTGCGCATTCTCCGCTTTGTTTTTTGCGTTGTTCTCTTTTTCATTCGCAAACAGAAAGTAACAAAAAACAGCCAATCCGATTACAATGATTGCCACACTGACAGAAATCGCGATGATCATCTTTTTGTTTTTACGGTCTTTGTTGAAAAAATTTTTCTGCATCTTTGTATCCTCCTCTTATCTTCTGCACGTCTTTCCGGTGTAAGACTCTGCAATTACTTTTATCACAGCCACACTATCTGCCATCTGTTCTGAGATTTCAAACTCTTTTCCGGTCTGATGCCACATCAGTTTGGAAAGAGCTAAACGCTTTTCCTCTGTATGTTCAAGAATCGTCGCTTTTCCGTTTCCCATCACGCAAGCATATTCATAACCATATGCACAAGGTGTATTTGCCTCAATCAGCGCATGTTCACAGTCCATCTCAAAACACACCTTCAAATTTTTTTGAATTGCACGCAGCTTTCTTCCTTCCTTTGCACTGTGAAAATAGAGCGCTAAAGATTCTTCTTCAAATTCATAACCAAAATTTAACGGCACCAGATACAAGCCTTCTTCGTCCTGCATGGCAAGTCTGCATACTTTACATTTCTCTATGATATCTCTGATTTCCTCTATGTCTGTGATCTCTCTGTCTTTTCTTCTCATCATATTCCTCTTTTCATTTTATCATATTTCATCTCATCAAACCATATAACTTTCTCCGGTTTTTCCACATGTTCCCCAATATATTTTTCCATCCACACCAAGTCATACCAGCGTCCAAATTTGTACCCACATCTACGAAATCTGCCCACAAATCGATATCCCATATGGTTGTGGAACTCTACACTGTTTTTGGTCAAATAAGGATCATCATCATCCACATACGCAATGCAGGCATTCAGATTCAATATATTCTGTTCCGATAAAATTTTCTCCAACGCCTCATACAGCATTCTTCCAATTCCATCTTTTCTCCCATCCTGCCGAACATAAATGGCTGTCTCCACAGACCGGTCACATGCTGCCCGCTCATTGAACACCCCCGCGTAAGCATATCCAATCAGTTCTCCGTCTCTCTCCGCTGCCAAATAAGGATGCCTCTTTAAAATATGTTCTATTCTGTCTCGAAACTCTTCCACCGTCGGAACCTCATACTCGAATGTAATCGCAGTGTGCTTCACATATGGTGCATAAATTTTCAAAAGTTCCTCTGCATCTTCGGGTTTCGCAATTCTGATAACACTCTTTGACATATCACTCCTCCTCTGATTTTGTACTGATCTCATCCAAAAATTCTCTCAGTTCCTTTACATCCTGTCTGGAAAGTTCGTCGCCATCATATAGTGATACGACAAAATTTTTTAAGGAATTACGGTATAGTTTATCTAAAATATGTTTACTCTCTCTTCTCGAAAATTCTTCGTAAGATACAATCGGTTCATAAAAATTAGATTTTCCGTTTTTTTTCACAGGAGAGATATCCTTTTTCTACAAGCCTTGACAAAAACGTCAAAATCGACGTCTTTTTCCAGCCTTTTTTTTCTCCAAATACCTCCTCAAGATAGGATGCTGTAATGGAATTCTTATTTTCCGCATTCCATATTGCCATCATAATTTCCTGTTCTGACTCTGAAATCTTTTTCATCTTCACTTCTCCGTTTCTACTCTGTTTTTAAAATAAGCGGCATGAGCTGTTCTGTACAGATACGCTCTTTTACACCGCCCTCCGGACCATAAGAAATTTTCTTTTTCTTTGCGCCGACTTCCTCACCACATACCCAAAAACTTCCATCTTTTTTTCTGATATACATTCTCTCTTCCACTTCATCTATAGATACTTCCAACATCATCAAAAAATAGTTTCTGTACATAGAACCCCTCACTTTCTACATATGTAGTATATTTACATACTACATATGTAGAACAAAAAAGTCAATTATTTTTTCTGCTTTCATATTTTCCCATCGCAGCAAAGGCAAACATGTATATTAACACTTTGACAACAGCTTTTAACTGTTATATACTGTTTGCACAAAGGAGGAACACAAGTATGAAAACTTATCATAAACAATTCCTCTATGGTTCCCATCTACGAGCAGCTTGTAGATCAGATCAAATTGCTCATTCGAAGTGGCGAACTGAGAGAGAATGATATCCTGCCATCCGTCCGCGCACTGTCAAAAGAATTAAAAATCAGTGCACTGACCGTCAAAAAGTCTTATGACACATTAGAGAGTGAAGGCTTTACCGTAACCGTACACGGAAAAGGAACATATGTAAAAGCAGTCAACACCGACCTTTTATTAGAAGAACAAAAGAAAGAGGTGGAGACTGATTTCGAACAGGCAATTCTAAAAGGCAGACGATACGGAATTAGTGATGAAGATTTGAAAAATTTATTTGAATTAATTATGGAGGGATAAAACAATGTTAAAAGTAGAACATTTGCAAAAACGATACAAACAGTTTTCTCTCAATTGTTCTTTGGAGATTAAATCTGGCTATGTAACCGGACTAATAGGACAAAACGGTGCCGGAAAAAGTACAACATTTAAGGCTATTTTAGGATTGATTTCTATTGATGGCGGTGCCATTACACTTCTCGGAAAAGAGATTGAGAATTTTACAGCAAAAGACAAGGAAGCTTTGGGTGTTGTCCTATCCGACTCCGGTTTCAGCGGATATCTGACAATCCGAGATATCGTTCCGGTTTTGGAACATTTGTACCATAAATTTGACAAATATTTCTTTTTGGAACAGGTCAAAAAATACAACCTTCCACTGAATAAAAAAATCAAAGAATTTTCAACCGGTATGAAAGCAAAATTAAAAGTGCTCGTGGCTATCTCCCACCATGCAAAACTGCTCATATTAGATGAACCGACTGCCGGATTGGATGTCATCGCCAGAGATGAACTGCTTGAGTTGTTAAGAGAATTTATGGAAAAAGATGAAGACCGTGCAATCTTGATCAGCTCTCACATTTCCAGTGATCTGGAGACGCTATGTGATGATCTCTATATGATCCATGACGGAAAAATTATTCTTCACGAAGATACCGATGTATTATTGGGTGATTATGCGCTGTTAAAACTAGATGATACACAATATCATGCACTGGACAAACAATATCTTCTGCGCTCCAAAAAAGAGCCTTTCGGATACAGCTGTCTCACAGACCAAAAACAGTATTATATAGAAAATTATCCCGATATCACGATTGAAAAGGGAACCATTGATGCTGTTATTACAATGATGATCAGGGGGGAATAAAGAATGAAAGGATTACTCATAAAAGATTTTAAATTAATGAAAATGCAGAAAAAACTTTTTTTCTCAGATGATTGCAATCGTCATAGCAATCTCGTTTTTTTCAAAATGAGATATCATTTCCACTAGGATTTTTGCCATTTGTCATATCACTTTTTTCTTTGAGTACGATCAGTTATGACGAGTTTGACAATGGAAATGCATTTTTATTCAGCCTTCCAATCAGCAGAAAAGATTATGTGAAAGAAAAATATCTGCTTTCTTTCCTGCTTGGTTTTGGTGCTCTGATCTTGGGCCTTCTGATCATCTGTGTGGCTGGCTTTCTAAAAGGAGACACGATTCCTGCGGATATCATTTGGGCTGCACTGATAATCCTATCAAGCCTCATCATAATACAGGCGATTATGCTCCCGTTTCAGCTAAAATATGGTCCTGAAAAGGCAAGAATCGCACTGATGGGAACATTCGGACTGATATTTGTAGCCGGAGTGATCTTTGTCAAGCTCACTCAAGCCGCAGGCGTTGGTACCGTCATCCTTGCAAAACTTTCTGCACTCCATGTCGGGATCTTTGCTGCCGCCATCACACTGATTGCAGCTATATTTCTTTTCTTGTCTATGCAGGCTGCCATAAAAATTGTAGAGAAAAAAGAATTTTAACCATCACAAAAGACCATACACTTTTAACGCCTTATAGATGCCGTCATCATCCACGCATGCAGTCACGTAGTCTGCATGCGTTTTCACATGCTCACCGGCATTTCCCATAGCAACTCCAATGTGCGCATACCGAAGCATATCGATGTCATTGTCTCCGTCTCCAAATGCCATGATTTCCTCTTGTCCAATCTTAAAATGCTCCAATATCTGCCTGATACCGGCAGCCTTTCCTCCTCTTTTCGGAATAATGTCAAATGCCATTGGATTCCATACATTTTCTTTGCAATCTGTAAGGTTTTCCATCAGTTGCTGTACCTTGCCTTCGCTGTCATACACAATAAACTGGTACACATTTTCTCCATTGTACGAGCCTACCTTCGGCACCGCTGTTGAGATTGCCTTCTGAGCTGCCCGAACTTTTTCATCCACAAAATTAATATACATCCTGTTCAGACCAACAAGCATAACAGGAATTTTTTTCTCCTCAAACACAGTAATCATTCTCTTTGTATCTTCCGCAGCAATCGGGAAATCATACACAAGTTCTTTCTCTCCATCCAGACAAATCTGTCCGTTCAGCATCACATACCCGTCAAATGAAATTCCCTTTACCGGAAGTTCTTCCATCTCCAGTATATGCCTCCCTGTCGCAGCAAAAACTTTAATTCCCCGCTCCCGCAGCTGACAGATGGCATCTTTTGTGCTTTCCAGGACCTTCCCCTGTTTATGTGATATCACTGTGCCATCCATATCCAAAAAAACTGCTTTTATCATCTTTTTTCCTCATCCAATATTTTCTGAATCATATTTTTTACCAGTTCAAACGCAATCGGATTCATTCCACTGTTAATGACGATATCTGCCGTGCTTCTTGTCGGTTCGACATAGAGATAATGCATTGGCTTCACCGTTGTGAGATACTGCTCTACAACACCTTCGATGTCACGTCCGCGCTCTTTCACATCACGAATAAGACGTCTTAAAATTCGTTCATCCGCATCCGCCTCTACATACACTTTAATATCCATCAGATTCCGCAGTCGCTCATCCGCAAGAACAAGAATCCCTTCCAGAAGAATCACTTTTTTTGGCTCTACACGCTCGACCTGATTAGAGCGTGTATGCAATGTATAGTCATACACCGGACATTCAATCGCCTTTCCCTCTTTTAATTCCATCAACTGCTGCACTAAAAGTTCGGTCTCCATCGCATCCGGATGATCATAGTTCGTCTTTTTACGTACTTCCAATGGTATATCACTCTGATCACGATAATAATTGTCATGATACAACACCGCTACATCATCCTTAAATTCTTTCTTTAGCTTTCTAGTAAATGTTGATTTTCCTGAGCCGGTTCCTCCGGCGATTCCTATAATGATATTCTTCATTTTTCTTACCTTTCTATTTTTTCTATCGTATCCTTTCTGATTTCTTCCCTCAACACTGTCAGATAATCCGAAAATGTAACTCTGTCATTTGCATATGTCTGATTCATCTCATACTCTTTTGGAATCCATGTAGACAAATCTGAAAAATTATGCTGTATTACGGCTTCCAGACCATCAATTGCCTTGTAGATCTTTGCTTCCAAAGTCTTTCGTTCTTCCATCTCTTTATAAAAGTTGCTGCATTTCTTCCGCATAGGATTTCGGAAGACTTCTCACCCAGTCATACAAACAGTTCTTCTTCCTTTTTTTC
>ENA-OQBV01001109-OQBV01001109.1-human-gut-metagenome-genome-assembly--contig:-NODE-1109-length-14081-cov-3.278988_pt1 | contig 14081 bp, 17 predicted proteins | sample MGYA00242750_ERZ504559 | MGnify/ENA primary metagenome ERZ504559 (study PRJEB26092, sample SAMD00036230) | human gut metagenome | host: Homo sapiens | study: EMG produced TPA metagenomics assembly of...
GTCTCTAAATAGGACTTCTAAATATAAAAATCCCTGCATCCTATTGATGCGGGGATTTCGTCTTAGAATAGGCCTTTAATCTTGTCTAAAGCTCCACTGACCATTTCGTTACCTGAAACAAGAGATTTAGCTTGGTCGAAGTACTCGCCCAAATCATCTTTGTTTTCATCGACAAACTTTTTAGCAGCTTCGAAATCTTTCTTTTCGATCATTTCTTTTACTTGGTTAAATAATTCCATTGGATTCATATCGGTTCTCCTTTATAAGTTTTCTTACAAATCCTATTTAATCACGCTTATAGCAAACTAGCAAGAAATATGTTTGAAGCGACTGATATGAGAGTTACAATTTTCCAGTTAAGCACTATTGAGACTTGTTTAATCTAAAAAGGCAGTCCATATTGGACTGCCTTTAGGGGTTATTGTTGTTCCGTTGAAGAGCTGCTTGGCTCTGATTCACCCGAACTTGAGCTAGAGCTTGATTCGGATTCTACAGGATGTAGCTCCTTGTAAGATGGCGTCTTGAATAGATCAGCTGTTGATTTATTGCCTTTCTGCTTGTAGAGGCTAGTTGATTTATCTTTCAGCTTTTTGTTGATCTGTTTCAGTTGATCCATCTGTTTCGTGTAGGAAATCTTGCTAGAATCAACAGGTTTCAAACCATTTGGTGTATAGAAAACGAAGGAGGTCACCTGTTTGAACAGCGTCACTCATTGAAAGCTGAGTGGCTACTGCCTTACGAATGGCTTCGTTATCCTTTTTAGTCGTTTCATCAGGGTTGGTAATTTCTTCCCCTGTTTGAGTATTATAGAGTCGACCAGAATAGCTAGTGTATTGAGGAGTAACATATTGACCTGAGGTTCTAAATGCGACAATTTGCTTGTTATCAGGAGATAGGAGGTCTTGTCCCATCTGGATATAAGAGCTAGTGTCAACACCAAGAATGTGAAGGAGAGTTGGAAGGGCATCGACCTCACCGCCAAAGGTGTTAGAGATGCCACCACCAGTATATCCTGGAATATGAATCATGTAAGGAACACGTTGAAGCATGGCCTTATCATAGTTTGACCAAGTTTCAGGGTTCTTACCGAGAAGTTCAGCAAGATTGCTGCTTCGTGTATCAGAGATACCATAGTGGTCACCGTACATGACAATAATTGAGTTGTCGTAAAGACCAGTTTCCTTAAGGTAATCAAAGAAGTCTTTGATTGCTGAGTCAAGATAGTTAGCTGTTGCAAAATATCCGTTGACTGTTTCGTCTTTTGTTTCAGCGAGTGGGAAACCTTGTTCCTTTTCATCGCCTGAGAGTGAAGTGTATGGGTAGTGGTTAGATACTGTAAGGTATTTAACGTAGAAAGGTTGTTGCATTTGTTCCAGATATTTGATGGAATCTGGGAACATGTACTTGTCATTTAGACCATACTGGAAGGAGTTTTCATCAGTTTTTTCAGTGAAGGCTGATGAGTCAAAGAAGTAGTTATAACCCCATTGTTTATAGGTATTATTACGATTCCAGAAGGATCCAGTGTTTCCGTGGAAAACAGCTGACGTATAGTCGCCTGTTTGAGCTAGGATAGATGGCGCAGCATAGGCTGTATTGGTACCACCATAGTTTACCATGTATGAGCCTGTGCTTAGTCCAAAGAGAGACGTTTCCATCAAGGTTTCAGCATCAGAAGTTTTCCCTGATTTAACTTGGTGGAAGAAGTTTGAAAAGGCTAGCGTCTCGTTTGAGTGGTAAATGGAATTGATGAATGGTGTAACCTCATATTCTTGACCGTCTACTTTGAGCTTGTAATCAATGAGGAACTGTTGGAAGCTTTCCAAGTGAATAACGATGACGTTTTTTTCCTTTAGCAATTCCGTAATACTTAGGATCAGGTGCTGCATAGTGCTCTTTAACGTAAGCTTCAACCTTTTTCATATCCTCAGCTGTTGCAGATGAACGAGCCTGTGAGGCCTGATAAGTTAAGTTACCAGAATAGGCTGTGAAGAAGGGAATCCCCATAGCACGAACAATATAGTTATTTGAGAAACCACGTGTCAACAACTCGCCACGGTTAACTTCCGCTAAGAAGAGGTTAACTGAGAGAAGGAGTGTCGACAGTGCAGTGACGGCAAAACTAGCTCGTTTGTTAAATGGCTTGCTGTCCATCTTAAGCTTCTTCCTGAAACCAGCATAGATGAAGAAAGGTACATCAATCAGGTAGAAGAGATAGCTTGGCTCAAGAAGGTTCTTGGCGGAGTCTCCTAGTCCTGCTGCCGAACTAGAACTTGCTAGGATGGTATTTACAGTGATGAAGTCTGTAAACTCTCCAAAGTAAATCACATTAGCGATAAGTAAGAGGTTAAGGATGACATAGATAGCAATGGTAATGCTATAAAAGAAACGTCGTTTCTTAAAGTATAGTCCTAAACCTAGAAGCATTAATCCTAGTGGAATAGGGTTAATCAGCGAAAGCATAACCTGATATCTGCTTTCCAACTCAAGATTAATGTTGACGTAATAAGCGAATATGGTTTTTAGCCAGTAAAAGAAGAGTAACAAGAGGATAAATCCAAGTCTTGATGAAACTCCTTTCCAAAAGGCTTCAGTAATTTTTTTCAAAGTAATACTTCCTTTGATTCTATATTATCTTAATCATTATACCAAATAAGATAATGACTCTCAAAAATTTACTGCCATTGAGTGTGATATTCCTTGACATATAATTGATAAAATCTAGTTACGAAACAGAAATAATAGCATTTTTTTGGTATAATAGTAACATGAGTATATTGACGGTAAGTCCCTTTGCGGAGAAAAAAATCAAACAAGGAAAACAGCTTCTTTTAGCGGAAGATTTTCCAAATATCACTGAAAATGATCAGTTGGTTTACCTTTATAGCCAGTCCAAAGATTTTTTAGGAACGGGCTATTTGTCAAGTCAAAATAAGGGGATAGGATGGTTTCTGTCCCCTAATAAAGAAAAATTGACAGTGACTTATTTTCAAGGACTTTTTGAAAGGGCTAAGGCCAAACGTCAATCCTATTATGATAATGAGTTGACGACAGCTTTTCGTCTTTTCAACCAGGATGGTGACGATTTTGGTGGTCTCACTATTGATCTATATGGCGATTACGCCCTCTTTTCATGGTACAATGCCTTTGTTTATTCCTTGAAGGATGTTATTGTAGAGGCTTTCCAAGCGGTCTTTCCTGAGGTTTTGGGAGGCTATGAGAAAATTCGCTTCAAGGGTCTTGATTTCGAATCAGACCATCTTTTTGGGCAAGAGGCGGCCGATACCTTCACCATTTTAGAAAATGGGGTAACTTATGAAGTTTTCCTCAATGATGGGCTAATGACGGGGATTTTCCTTGATCAGCATGAAGTGCGTGATGGTTTAGTTAATGGCCTAGCTTTGGGTAAATCAGTTCTGAATATGTTCTCCTATACGGCAGCTTTTTCAGTTGCTGCGGCTATGGGGGGAGCGGTTGAAACGACATCGGTTGATTTGGCTAAGCGTTCACGTGAATTATCGACGGCTCATTTTGAAGCTAATGGTTTCAGTATGGGCAATCATCGCTTGGTCGTGATGGATGTCTTTGATTATTTCAAATATGCAAAGAAAAAAGGCTTATCTTATGACCTTATCGTCATTGATCCGCCAAGCTTTGCTCGAAATAAGAAACGCACCTTCTCAGCAAATAAGGATTACCACAAGTTAATTGCACAGAGTCTTGATATTTTATCAGAGCATGGGACAATCATTGCAAGTACCAATGCTGCTAATATGACCGTGCAACAGTTTAAAAAACAACTGCGTAAGGGTTTGGGAGATGTTACAGCGGACTTCGTTAACCTGCAACAATTACCAGCGGATTTTACCGTCAATCCTAATGATCCAACATCAAATTATTTGAAAGTATACACAATAAAGGTAAATAAATGAAAATTGTAGTTCCGATTATGCCAACTAGTTTAGAGGAGGCACAAGAGCTTGAACTGTCTCGTTTTGAGGGGGCAGACATTATAGAATGGCGTGCAGATTTTTTAGATAAGGATAGTATCTTAACGGTTGCTCCGGCTATTTTCGAGAAATTCGCAGGCTTTGAGATTGTCTTTACCATCCGTACGACGCGTGAGGGTGGCAAGCTTGAGTTAACGGATGCGGAATACATCGCACTAATTAAGGATGTAGCTGCTATCTATTCGCCAGATTATATTGATTTTGAGTATTTCACACGTAAGGCTGTCTTTGACCAAATGCTCGAATTTTCAAACTTGGTTTTGTCCTATCATAACTTTGAGGAGACCCCTGAAAACCTTATGGAGCTTTTGTCTGAGATGACAAACTTAACGCCGAGAGTGGTTAAGGTGGCGGTTATGCCTAAGCATGAGCAGGATGTTCTTGACCTTATGAACTTCACACGTGGTTTCAAGGCCTATAATCCTGAACAAGAGTTTGTGACCATGTCAATGGGTAAACTAGGTCGTTTGTCACGTTTTGCGGGAGATTTGGTGGGGTCATCATGGACCTTTGCTAGTCTTGATAATGCCAGTGCTCCGGGACAAGTTGGTCTTGCAGATATGCGTAGAATCAGGGAGGTTTTGGATGCAGATTGATGGACACACACGCCTAGCGGCTGTTGTTGCCAATCCTATCAAGCATTCTATTTCACCATTCATTCATAATTCGGCCTTCGAAAAGACACAGGTTAATGGTGTTTATGTGGCCTGGGAGATTCCAGAGTCAGACCTAGCTGAGACAGTTGAAAATATTAGACGTTACAACATGTTCGGTATCAACTTGTCGATGCCATATAAGGAAGCAGTCATTCCTTTTTTGGATGAAATTAGTCCTGCAGCTCAACTGATTGGTGCCGTCAATACAGTTGTTAATCGTGATGGTCATTTGATTGGTCATAATACGGACGGTTTTGGCTTCTTTGCTAGTCTAAAGAACTTTAGCCCTAGAGACGCTCATCTGATGATTTTGGGTGCTGGTGGTGCCGCTAAAGCTATTGTGACGCAGGCAGTTCTTGATGGTGCAAAAAAAGTCAGTGTCTACGTTCGCCCTCAGTCATTGGATAAGGCAAAAGAAAGTTTTAAGTCCTTACTTGAACAGGCAACTTGCCACTTGGAGTTTCATGCTTTAAATGATCTTGAGTATTTTCAAGAGGAACTAGGCCAGGCTGATTTATTGGTGAATGCGACGAGTGTGGGGATGGATGGCGAATCCTTGCCCATTCCTACAGACACAAAATTTCCTAGGGGACTCTTGGTAGCTGATATCATTTATCAGCCTTTTGAAACACCTTTCTTGGCCTTGGCTAGAAAACAGGGAATCGAGGCTGTGAATGGACTTGGCATGTTGCTTCATCAAGCAGCAGGTGCCTTTAAATTGTGGACCGGCAAGGACATGCCAACAGACGCCATTTGGCAGGAATTAGAAAATATTTACAATAGCTAGGAGGGGACGACTATGAAACTAGAGGTAAATTTAACGCATAACCCTTATGACATTATTATTGAAAAAGGAGCCCTTAAGACCGTCGGTCAATGGGTGAAGTCACTTTGGGAACCACAAAAGATTGCACTTATCACGGACAATCATGTGGGAGCTCTATATGCAGAAAAAGTTAAGCTTAGCTTGGAGCACGAAGGTTTTGAGGTAGTCGTTTTTGATTTCCTAGAAGGTGAAGCAAGTAAAAATCTTAAAACTGTTAATAAGGCTTATGAGTTTTTGATTAAGAATGGCATGACTCGTAGTGATGGTATTCTTGCTCTTGGTGGTGGCGTTGTTGGTGATTTGGCAGGCTTTGTCGCTTCGACCTATATGCGTGGCATTCACTTCGTTCAGGTTCCAACCAGTCTAACTGCCCAGGTGGATTCATCTATTGGTGGTAAGACAGGTGTGAACACACCATTTGCTAAAAATATCGTGGGAACTTTTGCTCAGCCTGATGGGGTTTTGATTGACCCTAATGTTCTTGAGACACTTGGTAAACGTGAATTGATTGAAGGTATGGGTGAGGTTGTCAAATACGGTTTGATTGACGATCCTGAGCTTTGGCACTTGCTTGAAAGCATTGATGGTTCAGTTCACAGTATCCTAGAAAACTCAGAAACCATCATTTATCGTTCATGTAATGTTAAGCGTAAAATTGTGGTTGAAGACGAGTTCGAAGGTGGCGTTCGTATGTATCTAAACTTTGGTCATACGATTGGGCATGCCGTTGAACAAACAGCTGGTTACGGTAAAGTCATGCACGGTGAAGCGGTAGCTATCGGAATGGTTCAGATTTCACGTGTTGCTGAGGAAAAAGGTTTGATGCCTAAGGGGAATCACACGTCAAAATTTGCTGAGATGTGTGTCAAATTTGGCTTGCCAGTGGACTATGAGCCATGGCGTGTTGAGGAGCTTTATACAGCTCTCACACATGACAAAAAAGCCCGTGGTAATAGCATTAAGACAGTTATCGTTCCAGAGATTGGTAAGGCAGCTATCAATCAAATTCCTTTAGTTGAAATGAAAGAGTACTTGGAGAAATAAATGAGATATTTAACAGCAGGTGAGTCTCACGGCCCACGTTTAACAGCAATTATCGAAGGTGTTCCAGCAGGTCTTCCCTTGACGGCTGAAGATATCAATGGCGATTTGAAACGTCGTCAAGGTGGCTATGGTCGTGGTGGCCGTATGAAAATTGAGTCTGATAAGGTTGAAATCACTTCTGGTGTGCGTCATGGGAAAACAACAGGGGCTCCAATCACCCTTCATGTTATCAATAAGGACCATCAAAAATGGTTGGACATCATGGCTGTGGAAGATATTGAGGACCGTTTGAAAACCAAACGTAAAATCACTCACCCACGTCCAGGACATGCTGACTTAGTTGGTGGAATGAAATACCGTTTCGATGATTTGCGTAATTCTTTGGAACGTTCTAGTGCGCGTGAAACAACCATGCGTGTGGCAGTAGGTGCTGTCGCTAAACGTATCTTGGCTGAGCTTGATATTGAAATTGCTAACCATGTCGTTGTCTTTGGTGGTAAGGAAATTGATGTGCCTGAGAATTTGACAGTAGCTCAAATCAAGGAATTGGCCCAACAATCAGAGATTTCAGTTGTTAACCAAGAACGTGAACAGGAAATTAAAGATTTCATTGACCAAATCAAAAAAGAGGGAGACACAATCGGTGGTGTCGTTGAAACTGTTGTTGGCGGCGTCCCTGTTGGCCTTGGTTCTTATGTCCAATGGGATACCAAACTTGATGCCAAGATTGCTCAAGCAGTTGTATCTATCAATGCCTTCAAGGGTGTAGAATTTGGTCTTGGTTTCAAGGATGGCTACCTCAAGGGCTCTCAAGTAATGGACGAGATTCTCTGGAATGAAGAGGACGGCTATATGCGTCGCACTAACAACCTTGGTGGTTTTGAAGGTGGTATGACCAACGGGCAACCGATTGTGGTCCGTGGGGTTATGAAACCTATTCCAACCCTTTACAAGCCATTGATGTCAGTAGATATCGAAACACACGAACCTTACAAGGCAACAGTTGAGCGTTCAGATCCAACGGCCTTGCCTGCAGCGGGTGTCGTTATGGAATCCGTAGTTGCTACAGTCGTAGCCAATGAAATCTTGGGCAAATTCTCTTCTGATAACATGGAAGAATTGAAAGAAGCGGTAGCACGTCACCGTGACTATGTGAAAAACTTTTAAGCAGCATCAGACAATAGATGGGAGTAGTAATGAGTAAGAAAACTATTTATATCGCAGGATTGGGCTTGATTGGTGGCTCCTTGGCCTTAGGGATTAAAAGGGACCATCCTGATTATGAGATTCTTGGATATAATCGCTCTGACTATTCTCGAAATATTGCACTTGAGCGTGGCATTGTTGACCATGCAACAAGTGATTTCAAAGAATTTGCTCCCCTTGCGGATGTTATTATCCTTGCAGTACCAATTAAAGCAAACGGTGGCCTACTTGAAGGAGTTGGCTGACTTGGAGCTCAAAGATAATGTCATCATCACAGATGCAGGGTCTACTAAATTGGATATTGTTGAGGCAGCCGAACGTTACCTAACAGGTAAAAATGTTCAGTTTGTAGGTTCTCATCCTATGGCCGGTTCCCATAAATCAGGGGCTATCGCAGCTGACGTGACACTTTTCGAAAATGCCTATTATATTTTCACACCGACGAGTCTAACAAGAGAGACAACTATCCCTGAACTTAAGGACATCTTGTCAGGGCTTAAGTCACGATTTGTGGAGATTGATGCGGCTGAACATGACCGTGTAACCAGTCAAATCAGTCATTTTCCACATCTTTTGGCTTCTGGTCTTATGGAGCAAGCTGCTGATTATGCTCAGGCTCACGAGATGACTAATCACTTTGCGGCTGGGGCTTCCGAGATATGACCCGTATTGCAGAAAGTGAACCTGGCATGTGGGCCTCCATTCTCATGACCAATGGCCAGCTGTTTTGGATCGTATTGAAGATTTCAAAAACGTTTAGACCATGTGGCCGATTTGATTAAGGCTGAAGATGAGAATGCCATTTGGGAGTTCTTTGACAACGGTCGTAAGAAACGTAAAGAGATGGAAATTCACAAAAAGGGTGGCGTGGAAAGTGCCTTCGATATTTTTGTGGATGTGCCTGACCGTGAGGACGTTATCCTTAGCATTATGGAATTGTTGCGAGGAACGTCTTTGGTTAACCTTCGTATCAATGAAGAAAATCGCGAGGATATTCATGGTATCCTTCAAATTACTTTTAAAAATGAAAAAGATCGTTCACATGCTAAGACTGTTATTGAAGCCAATACAGACTATCATGTGGTGATCGCCTAGGAGAATAAAATGACAAATATTTATGATTTAGCAAATGAGTTGGAACGTGGCATTCGTGCCCTTCCTGAGTACAAAACTTTGGTAGAGAAAAAAGAAGCTATCGCAGCTGATGCTGAGGCTAGTGCTCTTTTCAAAGAGTTCACTGATTTCCAAGAGGATTTCTATGCTAAAATGCAAGCTGGTACAATGCCAACAGCAGAAGAACAAGCAGCTGTTCAAGAATTGGGGCAAAAAGTGGAAGCTAATGCCCTTTTGAAAGAATACTTGGCTGCACAACAAGGCTTGTCTGTTTATTTGAATGATATTGAACGTATCATCTTCAAACCTTTGCAAGAATTGAATAGCTAATCAGAGAGGGTATGTCAGTTGACAGGCCCTTTTCTGCATTCAAAAGAGATTGTCTAAGAATGAAGATCAAATATTAAGGAGGAAAATGATGGCTCGTAAAATTGGAATTATTGGTATGGGAAATGTTGGAGCTGCGGTAGCTCATGGAGCTATTGCTCAAGGTTTGGCTGATAGTTATGTCTTTATAGATATCAATGAGAAAAAGGCTGAGGCGGATGCCCAGGATTTTAAAGATGCTATGGCCAATCTGCCTAGCTATGCCAACATCGTGGTTAATGATTATGCAGCACTTGAAGATGCTGATGTGATTATTTCATCCCTTGGAAATATTCAGTTACAGCATAATGCCGGTGAGGACCGTTTTGCTGAATTTCCATTTACCCGAGAAGCTGTTTATCAGGTTTCTCAGGAACTCAAAAAATTGGATTTTAAAGGCATACTCTTGGTTATCTCAAACCCTGTAGATGCCGTATCAGCCCTCTATCAAGAGTTCACAGGTTGGCCAAGAGAACGTGTGATTGGGACAGGGACTCTACTCGATACAGCTAGAATGAAGGCAGCGGTAGGAGATGATTTATCAGTCAATCCAAAATCAGTATCCGGCTACAATCTTGGCGAACATGGGAATTCCCAATTTACAGCCTGGAGTCAAGTCAAGGTTAAAGGGCAAGACATTACAGAATTGACAAGCGAAGAAGAGCGACAAAATTTGTTTATGGCATCCATGAAGGGTGGCCACAAGGTCTTTTATGGTAAGGGCTATACTTCTTACGGCATTGCCAGTGCGGCTCTTCGTTTGGTAACTATTATCCTTTCTGACGCTCAAGAAGAGGTGGCAGTATCTAGCTATCAAGAAGCCTATCAAACCTATCTTGGCTATCCAGTCATCCTAGGGCGTCATGGGGTGGCTGCTCCCGTTCACTTGTCTTTGTCTGCTGAGGAAAATCGTCTTTTGGAGGAATCTGCTAACTTGATTCGGAATCGTGTTCAAGAAGCAGTTGCCTTTCTGAAAGAAAAGTATGGCAATACTAGATAGTGAATATTTTGACAATTCAGTCTATGGTTGGGCTTTCAATTATGGTATAATGAGAGTAACTATAAAATTTTCAGGAGTAACCTATGAAACTAGAAACCAAGGCCCAAGGTCTTCATGGCAGCTTGCGTATCCCTGGTGATAAGTCAATCAGTCACCGTTCGATTATGTTCGGAAGTCTTGCCAAAGGTGTGACAACAGTTCGTGATATTTTACGAGGTGAGGATGTCCTCTCAACCATGCAGGTCTTTCGTGATCTGGGTGTGACTATCGAGGATGACGGTGATGTGGTTCGCATTCACGGTGTTGGTTTTGATGGTCTCAAGGCTCCTCAAAACAAATTGGACATGGGTAACTCAGGGACATCGATTCGCTTGATTTCAGGTGTGCTTGCAGGTCAAGATTTCGATGTAGAGATGTTTGGGGATGATTCCCTTTCAAAACGTCCGATGGACCGTGTGACCATTCCCTTGCGTCAGATGGGTGTAGAGGTTTCTGGTCAAACAGACCGTGATTTGCCACCTTTGAAAATGCACGGTAGCAAGTCCCTTAAACCTATTCATTACCAATTGCCTGTGGCCTCTGCTCAGGTTAAATCTGCTCTTATTTTTGCAGCGCTTCAAGCTGATGGCGAATCTGTCATCATTGAAAAGGAAAAAACACGTAATCATACAGAGGATATGATTCAGCAGTTTGGTGGTCAGCTTCAAGTAGATGGTAAGGAAATTCGTATTTCTGGTGGCCAAAGCTTTACTGCTCAAGAAGTAGTGGTTCCAGGTGACATTTCTTCAGCTGCCTTTTGGTTGGTAGCGGGACTCGTGGTGCCTAACTCTAAGATTGTCTTGGAAAATGTCGGCATCAACGAGACACGTACGGGTATCATTGATGTGATCAAAGATATGGGTGGTAAAATTACCCTTTCAGATATTGACCAAGTTGCCAAATCTGCGACCATTACGGTTGAAACTTCAGAACTTAAAGGGACTGAAATTGGTGGCGATATCATTCCACGTTTGATTGATGAACTTCCGATTATCACACTCTTGGCGACACAAGCCCAAGGTAAGACAGTGATTCGTGATGCTGAGGAACTCAAGGTCAAAGAGACCGACCGTATTCAGGTTGTGGCAGATGCCTTGAATGCTATGGGGCTGATATTGTACCAACTGAGGATGGTATGATTATCACTGGTAAGACGGCTCTTCATGGGGCAGAGGTCAATACCTTTGGAGACCACCGTATTGGTATGATGACAGCTATTGCTGCCCTCTTGGTTCAAGACGGTGAGGTTGACTTGCAACGTGCGGAAGCTATCAATACAAGTTACCCAAGCTTCTTTAGTGACTTGGAAGGATTGCTCAATGGCTAAAGTTTTATTGGGCTTTATGGGAGTTGGTAAGAGTTCCGTCGCCCCATACCTGGATGGTCGTTTCGTTGATATGGATCAGGTCATCGAGGATAAAATCGGCATGTCCATTGCTGATTTTTTTGCAAAAGAAGGTGAAGTAGCCTTTCGTCAGATTGAGTCTGAGACTTTAGAAGAACTTCTCCAAGAGGGAGATGATGTCATTATCTCTACTGGAGGTGGTGTCGTTGTGACTGAGCGCAATCGTCAGCTCTTGGCCAAGAATCGTAAGCATAACGTTTGGCTCCACGCTTCTTTCGATGTGGTCTATAATCGCATTGAAAAGGATACCAAAAATCAACGCCCACTCTTTCTCAATCATTCAAAAGAGGATTTTAAGGCTATTTATGACGGTCGAATGGCACTCTATCAAGATTTAGCAGATTTGGTTGTCACAGTTGATAACCGAACGCCAGAAGAAGTAGCAAGGTTTATCAAATGTATGTAGGTTATTTGGGCCCAAGTGGGTCGTTTACACATAATGCAGCCTTAAAGGCTTTTCCTGAGGCAGAATTGGTTTCATTAGGTACCATTACTGAGGTCATTAAGTCTTATGAAGAGGGACGTGTGGATTACGCGGTCATTCCGGTGGAAAATTCCATTGAGGGCTCTGTTCATGAGAGTTTAGACTATCTCTTCCATCAGGCCGATATTCGTGCTGTGGCAGAGATTGTTCAGCCCATCAAGCAGCAGTTGATGGCGACTAAGCATCATGAGAAGATTGAGAAAATCTTCTCACACCCACAGGCTATTGCCCAAGGGAAAAAATATATTAAACAGCATTTTCCACATGCCAAGATTGAGACAACAGCCAGTACAGCCTTTGCGGCGCGTTTTGTCGCTGATAATCCAGATCAGCCATATGCTGCAATCGCTCCGCATGCAGCTGCTAAGGAATACGGTCTTCAAATCTTGGCTAAGGATATTCAGGAGATTGAAAAGAATTATACCCGCTTTTGGGTGTTGGGGAACACCGTTCCTGAGATTCCGCTCAATCAGATTGATTGTAAATTAACGCTGGCCTTGACCCTGCCTGACAATATGCCAGGGGCACTTTACAAGGCCCTATCGACCTTTGCCTGGCGAGGCATTGACTTGACCAAGATTGAAAGCCGTCCGTTGAAGACGGTACTTGGCGAGTATTTCTTCATTATTGATTGTGATTATACAAAGGAAAAGTTGGCTCAGTTCGCTCTTGAAGAGCTAACTGCAGTTGGAATTGGATATAAAATCTTGGGTGCTTACCAAGTCTATGAAATTTAAAGGGAAATCTTATGACCAAATCTAACAATGGGCCGTTTACACATCATGAACGGTTACGTTACAGCTATCTTTTAAAAAATCTTGCTCACCTGAATGGACAGCAGGCTTCAGAATTCAATTATCTACAAGGAAAGTTAGATGCCTATGAAGCTGAGCGGAGATATCAAGCGCAAAGAGAGGACTATCAAGCAGCCTGGCGTCAGCCTTATGACAATCGTTATGACTACTATCAAGAGCGTGATTATGAGGCTGCCAATCAGCTGACAGAGGAAGGGCTTCCCATCTATCGAGAGGAAGTTGCTCAAAGTCAACCTAAACGTAAAAAGGTTCAAAGACAAGCGTCCCCTTCAGCAACGTCGGCTCCAAGGTCCAAGTCGCAAGTAGCCAAGAAGAAGCGACCAAAGAAAAAGAGAAGGCTCAAGAAGGTTGTTAAGCTAGTACTTAGTTGCTTGAGTCTTGGAGTTGTGTTCCTAGTGATAGCCATGGCCTATCAATTTTACAAGGGAACAGACCTTTCTGCCGCGGGTAATAATGGTAAATCCTACCAGCCTGCCATAGTTGAGACCTTTAATGGTAAGGATACCAAGGATGGGGTCAATATCCTTATTCTAGGTTCTGACCAGCGCGTTAGCCAAGAATCTACCGATGCCAGAACAGACTCCATTATGGTGGTCAATGTGGGCAATAAAGAAGGTAAGATTAAGATGGTTAGCTTTATGCGAGACACCTTAGTCAATATCAAGGGGGCTTCAGAAACCGACTATTCTCAGGACTTGAAACTCAATACGGCCTTCAATATTGGTGAGCAAAATAATCATCAAGGGGCAGAGCTCATGCGTGAGACGCTCAAACGAAACTTTGATATTGATATCAAGTACTATGCCATGGTTGACTTTGAAACCTTTGCGACAGGGGTTGATACCCTCTTCCCAAATGGTGTAGAAATCAATGCGAAGTTTGCGACCATCGATGGTAAAAAAGTATCTTCGGTTCAAGTTCCAGATGATTTGAAGATGGACAAGAACGGTCACGTGCCAAATCAAACCATTAAAGTTGGTAAGCAAGATATGGATGGCCGCACCCTTCTGAATTATGCCCGTTTCCGTAAGGATGATGAGGGAGATTATGGCCGTACCAAGCGCCAGCAACAAGTGATGCAGGCTGTCATGAAACAGCTTAAGAATCCACTTAGCCT